>Ga0209960_1001393_pt1 | contig 32541 bp, 30 predicted proteins | sample ThiBiot_500_plan_2_FD_183947 | JGI IMG/M metagenome (GOLD analysis project Ga0209960, IMG submission 183947) | Wastewater bioreactor microbial communities from Cape Town, South Africa - Thiocy_expt_500_plan (SPAdes) | ecosystem: Engineered > Bioreactor > Thiocyanate-remediating >... | reverse complement strand
CGACATCGATGCCCAATTAATGCTCTTTCTCATCTCCTGGCAGGGCTTATTAGCTATCAACTTAGGGACGACAAACCTTCTCTGCATAGCATCACAACCCTCATCCCTTAAACGCAACTCGGGTTAAAATATATTGAAGGGACGGGAATTAAAATAATTCTTAGTGTCGTCGATAAAGGTAGGCTTGTTATTGCTTTAAAGGGAGCAAGTGAATCTTTGAAAGAGATTTTCTTTCACAATATGTCCGAACGATCAGCTAAACTTTTAAAAGACGAAATTACGGCTTTAGATATGGTTAAAATTCGTATGGTATATGAAGCTCAACAGGAGATTGTTAATCAAGCAAAAGAATTTATTAGAAAAGGTGAAATCCATCTGAATAAATCACTTTTTAATAAACAAGTAAGGATATAATCAGTCTTAATTAAAAAATTTGTAAATCGTCTCTTAGACACTCAAAATTTACAAAAGCGGTTTTATAGGGTACAACCTTGTAAAGTACTTTATAGTGGGGGAAGCATCCTAGAAGAGGGGAATAGATGAGCAGTAATGATCAAAAAAGAATAATAAAAGACGATCGAGATTTCATAAGCAATGCGGAATTTACGCCGCTAAACGATGTTTTTTTAAAGAGTGCTTCCCAGCCTGAGAAAAATTCACAGTCATCTGCTGATTTGAAAGCTGTCTATGAGGTACCCGTCCAGGTTTCAGCCATTCTGGGACGCGCAAATATTCCTATTAAACAAATCTTAAAGCTTGTACCTGGAAGTGTGATTGAACTAGATCGAAAAGTTGGGCAATCAATAGATATTTATATTAATAATCACTTACTTGCGCGCGGAAATCTTGTTTTAATAGATGATCATTTTGGAATTACAATTACCGAAATTATTAGGACTGAAAAAAGTTAAAAGCATTTTAAGAGAATTAATTAAGGGTAATTTTTTTAGTGAGCGGTCAAGTATAGATATTTATTAGTTTTTATTGGACTGAATTTAAAAATTGTAGCATTTAAGCCACATAAGGCAAAGGGTAGAGAAGGTGATGCTATGAATTTAGCTCGACAATTATGGTATTCAAACGCTAACTAAGAAAGCATATTAGTTGGGATGTTCTAAGGGGAAGACAAGTGTATAATTCATTGATCAGAAAAAGCGATAATATCTGCGGTACAGTTCATAAAGTTTTCAGCCAATAAAATTAATTTCTAGCCTTCTTCATCGCCTCATAGAAAGTATCTAGAGGGTGGTTAATAAATAAGGATATTTATGAAATTATGATAATTAAGGGGGAGCAAAAGAATGCGCCTTAAAACATTCAGAGCACCGACAATGACAGAGGCTCTGCAGGAAATCAAAAAAGAATTTGGCCCAGAAGCAATTATTGTATCAACGCTTGAGGAAAAAAATGAAGTTTCAGTAACAGCAGCTTTAGAGCATAAAAATGAATTAAATTTTAATGAAGTCGCTATTAACGAGCCGTTCGGCTTTTTAAACGATTTTTGTCGCATCCTAGAACATCATCGTGTACCAGCAGTTATTCAAGAGAAGCTTATTTTATCTCTTTCCTCTTCACAAGGAGAAACCGCAGGTAAAACCTTTGAGGATGTTCTTAAAGCATTCTTTAGTTTCAACCCAATTATTAATCCTATAGGTAAATTTCTTCCACCAGCGCGTTTAGCTCTTTTGGGGCCGTCCGGGGCTGGGAAGAGTGTAACGATTGCAAAGCTTGCATCAGAGTATGTTATGGCAGGATTTGAGCCTTTTGTGATTACGCTTGATTGCTTAAAAGCGGGGGCTATTACGCAACTTGAAGTTTATATGAAAGCAATTGGCCTTCCTCTTCATGCAGTTGAGAATATTAAACAATTTAAAAAAGTGTTAAATGAGTCTCCAGTTAATACTTATATTTTGGTAGATACACCAGGGATTAATCCTTATCGTAAAGATGAGGTTCAATTTTTAGAGGAAGTTGTAGACTGCTTGAATGGAGAAGCTATTCTTACGTTTCCTGCCGGCCTTGATCCATGGGAGATTAGTGATTATTTAGGGCTTTATAAAGGCCTAGGTATCAAAAGAGTTATTATGACGAGAGCAGATACAACATATCGATATGGAGCTTTAATGACCTCTCTTTATGAAGGACAATTTTCCCTTGCGCAAGTAAGCGCAGGACCAGAGCTAGGATCACGCTTAAAAGCTGGAGATTCTAAATTGCTTGCGGAGCTTTTGAGAAAATTTCAAGATATTAATGAGATCCCGCATTTTGCTTTAGAAGAAGTGGCAAAGGAACTAAGAGGGTGAATATGTTAAAAATGGGCTTTAAAAATCCTAAGCTAGATCAGCAAGAAGCGCCGGAGAATATTTACTTTATTGCTTCAGGAAAAGGAGGTGTAGGAAAAACATGGTTTTCAATTACTTTCTCTCAAGCTCTTGCGCAACAAGGTAAGAAAGTACTTTTGTGTGATGGTGACCTTGGACTTGCCAATATTGATATCCAATTGGGATTAACAGCTGAGAAAGATCTTACGAGTAGCCTTATGAATTACATTGAACTGCAAAATGTGATTATACCTTACCCGCAAGGACAATTTGATGTTATTGCAGGGCGTTCAGGCACTGGTACTTTAGCAACGCTTCCATCTCAAAATTTAATATATTTAAGAGAACAACTTAAGAAATTATCATCTATTTATGATGTGGTTTTGGTTGATTTAGGAGCAGGTGTTGGAACGACAATCCAAAATCTAATGCAAATCGCTGGCCAGTGTATTGTGGTTGTTACAGATGAACCAACTTCTTTAATGGATGCGTATGCTTTCATAAAAGTGATGCATGGACGTCGCCAAGAACTTCCGATGAATATCATCATTAATCAAGCAGAAACTGCAGAAGCGGGTAAACGAACGTATGAGACCATTCAACAAGTCTGTGAAAAATTTCTGAAAATGACGCCTCATCTCCTAGGCATCATAAGAAGAGATCCTTATGTGAGAAATACAATCTGTGCACAAACGCCTCTTTTAACACGCTATCCTACTGCTCCTGCAGCCGAAGATGTTAAGATTATTGTTCAGACAATCACCAGTTAATTAAAGGTGAAGGCATGAATATTCTTATGTTTGAGTGCTAACACACGAAAAAATTATAATAATCATGTATTTGTTATATTTTATCTCTCTTATAGATAGTCTCTGTGAGAGTATCGATTACTTCATGAAGTGTTTGCTCATTATCACCTTGAGCCATCAACCGAATAAGGGATTCGGTTCCTGATTTTCGAACTAAAAGCCTTCCACCCGTGCCGAGTTTTGTTTCGGCGCTACTAATTGCTTCTATAATTTTATTATCTTCTAAAAGAGAGGAATTATTAACTTTAAAGCTTTTGAGGAGCTGTGGTACAGGTTCAAATACGCGCATAATTTCACTTGCGGGTTTATTTGAGGCAATAATCATGGAAAGAGCTTGAAGAGCTGCAACAAGTCCGTCTCCGGTACGTGCATAATCACTTAAAATAATGTGTCCAGACTGTTCGCCGCCAACATTACAGGATTTTGCTCGCATGTATTCAGAAACATACCGATCACCAACAGGCGTACGAATTAATTTTAAGCCTTTTTTTTCAAGGAACCATTCGAATCCTAAGTTTGTCATCACTGTGCCAACAACAGCCCCACCTTTTAAAAGGCCTTCATTATTCCAAGTGTTTGCGATAAGGGCTAAAAGTTGGTCTCCATCAATAATCCCGCCTTTTTCGTCAATCATCACAACCCGGTCCGCATCACCATCAAGTGCAATTCCCAAATCTGCCCTATATTCAAGAACAGCTTGTTTTGCCGCTTCTACCGAGGTTGCGCCCACATCCTTATTGATGTTTGTTCCATCTGGGTAAACGCCAATAGGAATAATCTCCGCACCAAGTTCCCATAAAACAGTAGGGGCAACTTTATAAGCCGCGCCATGAGCACAATCAATAACAATGCGAAGACCATCAAGTCGTCTATTTTTTGGAAAAGTATTTTTAACAAATTCAATATATCGTCCTGTGGCATCTTCCAGGCGTTTTGCGCGTCCTAAATCAGCAGGTTGAACAAGTCCTTCGAGAGATTTTGAAAAAACGCGTGCCTCAATTTGTTTTTCGACCGCATCACTAAGTTTGTAGCCTTCTCGATCGAATAATTTAATTCCGTTATCATAATAAGGATTATGAGAAGCTGAGATAACAACGCCAAGGTCGGCTCGGAATGAACGGACTAGCATTGAAATGGCGGGTGTTGGAATCGGTCCTACAAGAGTTACATCCATGCCAACAGCAATAAAGCCAGAGGTTAGCGCGGGCTCAACCATATAACCTGAGAGCCGAGTATCTTTTCCAATAACAACCTTAGGATGGGTGGCGCCTTTTTTAAAATATCGTCCTGCAGCAATGGCTAACCGCATGATTGTTTCCGGCGTCATAGGCTCTGTATTTGCCGTTCCTCGTACACCATCAGTTCCAAAAAGCTTTCGTGACACACTATTTTCCTTATTTAGATATTTTTCTTCTATAGGCGGCTTTAGATTAAAAAATCAAGAGTTCAAATATATATGTGAATGATGTAAGTTAAAAGGACTTCGATTAATTAATTATAATGGATGATCTAAATGTATGTTAATCCCCATATTTTTTTCTTTCTCAAAGATGGTGATATCATTGCTTGGGATTACAAAAACCATCAACAATTTGCTTTAGAAAAATTGTACTTTGAGCGTCTCGTGGATTGGGCAAAGGGGAATGAGTTGGACCCCATGTCTATCGATCAGGAACTTGTTGAAGGAGCGCTTTTATGCGCACAACAACCTCTAAAAGAGGAATGGGGTTGGGACGTCCTTGCACAGATTTATCATATAGGGACACGTGATATTGCGACAAACTTAGGAGAGCTTGATCCTCAGCAATGGTCCAAGGAGTATCTTGAATATTGCCAAGGAATTTCTCAAGACGCTCCTGAATTTCATACAAAACGAGAAGGAACGGTCATAGAGCTCCCAAGTCCTGATCTTAGTTTATTGAAAAATCAAAACTTTTTGGATGTTATTAAGGCGCGCAAGACATGTCGATCTTTCACAGGAGAGCCTGTGACACTTGAGTATTTATCAACATTACTTTACGTCAGTTTAGGGCCGTTACATGACAAATGGCAGGATTTGGAAGACAATAATTTAATGGTACTGGGGACGCGTAAAGCATTTCCTTCAGGTGGGGGAATTCATCCTGAAGAGGCCTATATCGTTGCTTTCAATGTGGAAGGGTTAGAGCCTGGCGTTTATCATTATGATGACCAGCAGCATTCTCTGACATTGATTAAAAAAGGGGAATTTGAAAAACAAGTTATAGAGTTATTGTTGGGTCAGTTCTTTGCAAAAGGTCTTGCTTTTGGTATCTTTCTAACCTCTCGTTTCGATAAAATCTGGTGGAAGTATCCTCATTCGAGAGCCTATAGAGTTGCTTTATTAGACATAGGGCATGCGTCCCAGACGACGCTTCTTACAGCCACAGCATTAGGGCTTCAAACTTGGCTTACAGGTGCATTTTATGATTCAAAAATAGAGGAATTCTTAGAAATAAAAACGTCGGCCGAATCTTCAATTTTCTTTATCGGTGTAGGACATGGTGATAACCAATCGATCCCACCTGAAATTCTTAAAATTCTTCAAGGAGAAGAATAAATTTAAACGAATATGTTCTAAATTGATAAATTATACGGCAGCTTTATGAGAGCGTTTTCTTTTTCCAAGGATGATGAGGTTCCCAAGGCTGATGAGCCCAACTCCCCAAATAACATGCGGTTCCCATTTAAATTGTTCCAAAAAAGTTGAAATTGTAAGCGCGACGATAGGGGTTATGAGCATAATATAAGAAGCTTTCACAGGCCCAATCTGGCCAACGAGAGTTAAGTAACAGCCAAAAGCAATGACTGATCCCACAATGCTTAAATAAAAGAGACTACCAATATAAGAGAAGGTCCAGTCAAAAGTAAAAGGTTGCCCCTCAATCCAGGCCAAAAGAAATGTTAGAATAGCACCATATCCCATTGCATAAGCATTCGTTTGCATAACAGGTAGATGATGCTTCTGGTTGCGCATAGAGATCATGGTGCCCCATGAGGCGGTGGCGGACCCTAATAAACTGAGAATCATTCCTTTCAGGCTGCCATTAGAGAAATTAAGAACACTAATCTGTGGCCAGAAAATAAAGCATATGCCTATAATTCCTAAAAAAGCTCCACTAATAAGCTTAAAGTTAATAGAGAGACGATAAAAGAGAAATGAGTTGAGCATATTGAAAATCAAGACAATTGAGAAAATTACGGCATTAATTCCACTTGAGACGTGCATTGCCGCTTCATAAGCAAATAAGTAGTTAAGAGAAAAGAGAAAAATACCTTGAAGAATGAAGAAAAAATGGCACTTTTTTGAAAAACTTAAGTGAACTTTCTTAAAAGCACACCATCCAAAAAGGATGAGAGAGGCAATCGTGAATCGATATCCAATAGAAAGCGTAGGGGCAACATTCCCAAATTGAAATTTGATCGCATACCAAGTTGAGCCCCAAGCAAGTGTTGTAATCATATAAAAAAGAATATTCTGAAACAGGGCGGGATTTGAGAACATATACTTAAACCATAATCATAAGCTATTTTTATAGCACAAATGTAACAGGAAGGAACAGGACAAACTTAAGATTAAAGAAAGAAGGTTTCGTTATTTTAAATCAGGCAACATCTGGTTCACAATTTTTTGAAAAATCTTCGAAACAGGGTGGTCTTGATTCTTCAATACAAAAGGTTCGCCGGTATCACACGCTTGGCTTAATTCATAAATAAAAGGAATTTGTCCTAAAAACGGAACTTCTTTACGCTCTGCTTCTTCCTGTGTGCCTCCCGGATGAAAAAGCGGAGATGTTTCTCCACAATGCGGACATTGGAAAACACTCATGTTTTCAACGATTCCAAGGACAGGGATTTCAAGCCTTTTAAACATACTGATGGTTTTACGGGCTTCCATTAAAGCAATATCTTGGGGCGTGGTTACAATGATTGCGCCGGATAAAGGCACTCTTTGGATCATCGTAAGTTGAGCATCTCCTGTACCGGGTGGAAGATCAACGATGAGCACATCTAAATCTTGCCAATGGACATCCTTAAAGAGTTGTTGAATCGTGGTTTGCACCATAAGACCACGCCAAATGAGAGGCTCATCCTCATTCACAAACAAGCCAATCGAGGCGCATTGAATTCCATATTGTGTATGGGGGGTAATCTTTTTATTTTCATCAATGATTGGCCTTCCTTTAAGATTCATCATGCGAGGCAATGAGGGGCCATAAACATCGGCGTCAACAATGCCAACCTTGAATCCTTGTTGATGAAAGGTGCAGGCTAAGTTAACTGCTGTTGTAGATTTTCCAACGCCCCCTTTACAGGAAGAAACGGCGATAATATGCCTAACGGTTGGAAGGTCATATTTGCCTCGAAATTTTGGATTCGTTTTCATACTCTGTTGTGTGTTTTCTTTATGAGCGGTGAGGACGACCATTATTTTATTAACATTGGGCAACGTTTTCACTTTACGTTCGATCTCTTGGCGTAAAGGTTCATAATCACCTGCTTTTTCCGGTGGAATACTGATGGAGATGGCTAAATTGTTTTGATCAATATTAAGACCTGAAACCCAATCTAAAGAAACAATATTTTTCCCTGAATGTGGATCAATGATTCCCTGAAGAATGTCCATGACATCTTGAACGCGCAGAGGAGATGAAGACTTAACGGGGCTCATAAGGATCTCTATTTGTTAGCTAAAAAGTATTTTATATCCAATCATTAACATTTGTCTGATTCTTCACACAAATATTTTTCGATTTTCTTTTTTAGAAGAATATCTTTTGTATTCCACTAAAACATTGTAAAATAATAAAATATAGTAAAATTTACAATAATAGCTGGTGGAAAATAAATGGAGATATCATTTAAAGTTACACGTCATCTCGGCTTTATCACGCTTGAACGTCCCCAGAGTTTAAATGCATTGAATCTTCCCATGATCACAGCATTACATGAGATTCTTAAAAAATGGCGCCATGATTCAAATGTCCATGCTATCATTGTTCAAGGACAAGGTGAGCGTGCCTTTTGTGCGGGAGGTGATTTACGGTCCGTTTATGAAGCACAGCAGCGAAATGATCCCCAGTTTCATGATGAGCTCTTTCGTAAAGAGTACACGCTTAACTTAGAGATAGCCCGATTTCCTAAGCCATATCTTAGTTTTATTCATGGATTTGCAATGGGTGGGGGATTGGGGCTTTCAGTGCATGGCTCTTATCGCATCGTGGCCGAAAATGTCCAGCTTGCAATGCCCGAGACTAAAATAGGTTATTTTCCTGATGTGGGAGCTAGTTATTTTTTAAATAAAGCGCCTGGCGCTTTGGGGATGTATCTTGCGCTTACTGGGAATAGTATTGGAACGAGCGATAGTCTTTATACGGGATTGGCCACGCATTTTGTTCCCCAAGAACGACATTCTCAGGTGATTGAAGCCTTGTTTAACATTGATGTTTCACAGCACAGAAATATTGATGAAATACTTGAAAATTATGCAGAAAAACTTCCTGAATCTCCTTTACAGGCGCACCAAGCAAAGATTGATTCCTTATTTCATCACTCAACATTAGAGAAAATTTTCGATGCTTTAGAAAACGATCAATCTTCATTTTCGCAAGATATTCTCAGAACTTTAAAAATGCGCTCGCCGACAAGCTTAAAAATCACTTTTGAGCTTTTAAAAAGAAATAAGGGGAAAAGCTTAGATGAGGCGATTGAAACTGAATTTCAGCTCAGCCAAGTCTTCATAAAAAATCATGATTTTTTTGAGGGCATTCGAGCATTGCTGATTGATAAAGACCAAAAACCTGCATGGTCTCCTGCCACAATTGAGGAAGTTGATTTTTCTATTATAGATAACTATTTCAACGATAAGATAAAATCGTTGGAAAAATAAAAAGCTGGTTTGTTGGCGTGAAGAGTGGTTAAAGTCACCTAATTTCATGAAATAAAGTCGCTTAGAATGCAAATATTGAATCTAGATCATTTGATTAAAAATTCTTCTCATGTAACTTTAGGAGGTGTTCCAGAAGGGGCAGAAGCTTTTCTATTAAAAGAGATGCTCGCGCAAAAATCAGGCACTCCCTTTATCTACATTTGTCATCATGAATCTCATCTTAATGAACTTGAATCTACGCTTAGATTTTTGTGTCCTCAGCTAGACATATTAATATTCCCACCATGGGATTGTTTACCGTATGATCGAATGTCTCCTAAGCGAGATATTATTGGGGAACGAGTGACAACCTTGCTTCAACTCAATAAAGGTCTTGATAAACCAGCTCTTATTCTTACAACAATTCAAGCTTTTCTGCAGCGCGTGGCTCCTCAAGAAGTATTTAAAAATGCTGAACTTCATTTAAAAGGAGGGGCTCAATTTAATCTTAAGGATTTTGAGAGCTATTGTCATAAATATGGTTTTGTCCGTGTTTCAACAGTCCGAGAACCATCTGAATATGCTGTGCGCGGGGGAATTGTTGATCTTTTTCCGCCGAGTTCTGAGTATCCTTATCGTTTAGATCTTTTTGGGGATGAAATTGAGAGTATCAAAATGTTTGATCCACTCTCTCAACGAAGCTTAGAAAGTGTCAAAGAAATTGATCTAACGCCCAGTTGTGAAGTGTTGCTTGATGAAAAATCTATTGAAGCATTTCGGACTTCCTATCGTAAGGCTTTTGGACATACTGGAGAGAAGGATCCTCTTTATCAGGCGATTAGCGCCGGCCAAAGTTACGCGGGGATGGAGCATTGGCTTCCTTTATTTTATCCTCACCTTGAGACGCTCCTAGATTATGCTCCGGAGGCGATTTTAGTATTTGATGCTAAAGCCCTTGATACAGCAAAGGCTCAGCTTGAACTTATTCAAGAAAATTACCAAGCAAGAAAAGAGTTTGTGCATATTGGGGCTGATAATAGGCCTCCTTATTATCCGCTCTCACCAGAGCTATTGTATCTCTCTCTGGAGGAAGTCGAAAGGTACATTAGCCCCAAAACTGTTGTACATTTCTCGCCATTTCTTAAAGAAGGAAGCCCTCAATTAGAAGGCCGTATAGTGCAAGACTTTAGTGCTGCAAGAGCTCAACAAAATGTTAATCTTATTGATGCACTTAAGGAAAGAAGTGAGAGTTACATAAAAGCGCAAAAAAAGGTACTCTTCTCTTGTATGACCACAGGCTCCCGTTTAAGGCTCCAAGGTTTATTACAAGACCATGATTGTCAGGCTAACTTAATAGAATCATGGGCTGATTTTACGGCTTTGCCAGCTTCAATAATGGGAATTGCCTTGATTCCTTTAGAGCGTGGCTTTGAGTTTAAAGATTTTGTCCTGATCACAGAACAAGATATCTTTGGTGAACGTCAGAGCCAGCCCCTTAAAAGGAAGCGCCGTTCGGATCTTTTTATTGGAGAAGCATCAGCTCTCAATGAAGGTGATTATGTGGTGCACCAAGAGCATGGGATTGGGAAATTTCAAGGCCTTCAGACATTGCAAGTCGATAATCTTCCCCATGATTGTGTCAGTCTTATCTATGAAGGTGGTGATAAGCTTTTTGTTCCTGTTGAGAATTTAGAGATTCTTTCTCGATATGGAGGGGAAGATAGTATTGTGTCTCTCGATAAGCTTGGGAGTTCAGCCTGGCAGCATCGAAAGGCGCGCGTCAAGAAAAGACTTGAAGATATCGCTGAGCATCTGATCGCGCTTGCGGCTGAGCGTGCATTGCGAGTGGGAGAAATTTTTCAGCCTTCAGAAGGGCTTTATAACGAATTTTCTGCCCGCTTTCCTTATAATGAAACGGAAGATCAAGAGCGCGCTATTTTAGAAGTTTTACAAGACCTTGAATCTGGGAGGCCAATGGATCGCTTAATATGCGGTGATGTTGGATTTGGAAAGACAGAGGTGGCTTTACGCGCGGCTTTTGTCGTTGCATCAGCAGGTAAGCAAGTTGCGATCATTACACCAACGACTTTATTGTGTCGTCAACATTACCAAAATTTCCAGAAGCGTTTTGAAGGTTTCGGGCTTAAGGTTGCTCAATTATCACGACTTGTTTCAGCAAAAGAAGCTTCAGAAATTAAAGAAGGCCTAGAAAAAGGGCATATTGATTTGGTCGTGGGAACGCATGCGCTTTTTGCACAATCGACTCACTTTAAAAATTTGGGGCTCGTTATTGTTGATGAAGAGCAACATTTTGGCGTTAAGCAAAAAGAAAAACTTAAAGATCTACAAAAGGATGTTCATGTCCTAACGCTGACGGCAACGCCAATCCCACGGACGCTTCAGATGTCTTTAAGTGGCGTGAGAGACATGAGTATTATTGCAACGCCACCGATTGATCGTCTTGCTGTCAGGACTTTTGTGATGCCCTTTGATGAGATTGTGATGAGAGAAGCCTTGACACGTGAGTTCAATCGAGGAGGCCAAGTCTTTTATGTTTGTCCTCGTATTGAAGACCTTGAGAGCATTCGTGAAAAATTGAGAGCTTTGATGCCTGAGGCCAAAGTAGCTGTCGCTCATGGACAACTTGCGCCCACTATCCTTGAGAAGATTATGAATGATTTTTATGATCGCCATTACTCAATTTTGCTTTCAACCAATATTATTGAATCAGGCCTTGATATTCCGGCGGTCAATACGATTGTCATTCATCGGTCGGACCTTTTTGGGTTGGCCCAACTATATCAATTAAGAGGCCGTGTTGGGCGCTCTAAAACACGAGGATATGCTTATTTAACGATTCCTGATGTGATTACGCCAACGGCGCAGAAGCGTTTAGAAGTCATGCAGACGCTGGATACCCTTGGGGCTGGGTTTCAGTTGGCAAGTCATGACATGGATATTCGGGGGGCAGGAAATCTTTTGGGCCAGCAGCAATCAGGACATATTCGAGAGGTGGGTGTTGAGCTTTACCAACAAATGTTGCAAGACGCCGTTGAAACTGGGCGTCATAAGTCAACAGATTCTGTGGCTCAGTCGACAGCGGTATGGACGCCGCAAATTCATCTTGGCTTACCAATCTTGATTCCTGAAGAATATGTTGCCGATCTTTCAACGCGACTCACTCTTTACCGTCGTCTGTCGCATCTCGAGAATGAAGAAGAAATAGAAGCTTTTACGCTTGAGTTGCTGGATCGATTCGGGGTTTTACCTGAAGAAGTCAAGAACCTTTTAAGCGTACTGAGATTAAAACAGCTGTGTCGCCAAGTTGGGGTTGAAAAGATTGAAACCGGTGAGAAGGGGGCTATTTTTACCTTTTATAACAATACGTTCTCAAACCCTGTTGCACTTATTCAATTCATTCAAACACAAGCAGGAACTGTAAAACTTAGACCCGACCATAAGCTTGTTTTTTTGCGGATTTGGAAAGAGGCTCAAGAACGGGTAGAGGTGTGTGAGGAGATTCTAAAGGAATTGAAGAGGTTGGTATTACGTTAAGGTATAGATACCTTGCGCAGGCGTTGATAAAGGAATATTTTTAATGTTGTTCTTTACGAAGTTAACCCATTTATTAAACCCGCAACGTGATTCTTCTAAAGTTGTCTTGAGCATCTGCATGATGCTTCTCTGGGCTCTGAGCTTCACGACGGCCATGTCTTTTGCCAAAACTGTTCGCGGTGAGATCCCCAGCCTTATGATTCTTTTCTTAAGGTGTTTCTTCGGTTTCCTTTTCTTTTCTCCTTTTGCGATAAAAGAAGGCATAAGTGGCTTACGAACAAAGCGCCCGATTCTTCATGGTATTCGCGTTATATTATCATGTGCAGCAATGTTTTGTACTTATTATACCTATCGCAATTTACCTCTAGCGACTGCTTCTTCCATTGGATTTACAAGTCCTTTGTTTACGACAATATTTTCCTTTTTATTTTTAAAGGAGCAAATATCTTTTAAGAAATGGATGACTATTTTCGTAGGATATTTAGGGGTCCTCGTTATTCTTCGTCCCTTTTCTTTTCATCTCGATCAAGCGATGTACGTTGCTCTTTTGGCGAATGCTTTTGCAAGCGGCTCTATCATTGCTGCGAAGAAGCTTTCATCAACGGAATCGACGATTACAATCCTGTTTTATACCAATGTTGCCACGTTCCTTTTATCTTCTTTGTCTGTGATATGGGTCTGGCAGACACCTGATATAAAAGAGATTTTGATCCTCGCTTGTGTTGGCCTTGCAGGCGTCTTATCACAGTTTTTTTATGTTAAAGCCTTGAAGCTTGGAAATCCTTCATTTTTATCGCCGTTTGAATATACGCGTCTCCTGTTTGCGATTCTTGTGGGGGCGTTATTTTTTCGTGAGAGTCTTGATTTTTGGTCCCTGATGGGCGCTCTTGTTATTATTCTTGCGACCTTTTTTCTGAGCCGTATGGAAATACAGTCGCAAAAATAGCGTTTATTTTTTTGCGGCCTTGGTAAATGTGAGGCTCATGGTACACTGCGTTATTATATGTCTCCTCTTTAGCGCCATTCAAGAAAAAGGCCCCACGTTCTCTGGGGCCTTAAATTTTTAAGAATTAAAATGTTTGTTTGCGCAATTCTTCAATGACTGGTTTGATCTGAGTTGCATTGATTCCAATCGCCTTAGCATTCAAAAGCGCATACACTGAAAGATCACGGATGCTTTCTGCGGTAAAACGAAATTCTTCCGATGTTTCCTTTTGTTGCCTTAATAAACTCACGCCAGATTTAAGAATAGTTGGTGCTGTATATTGGCCTTGTTTGTTGCTATCAAGGGTAACAACTTCACCGTTAATTGTTTTAAGAAGGATGCCTTTCAAGATAATGTCATTAGGAAAGAAATCCAAAACTTGTTTTTTTCGAGGAAGACTGACCGCAGACCAAAGTTTTTGAGCATTTTCAAAAGCTAATTGTTCTTTATCAGAAACCTTGATCTCTAGCGCTTGAGCAAAAGAAGGGGTTGAAGAATCAATCGTTTTACTTTCCTCTTCCTTCTTTACTTCTGGTTCATAGTATGAAACTAGCGTTCTTTTTGAGAGAAGCTCAGCAAGCATATCTCCTTGCTTGGCTGAAGAATCTGCAAGCTTTTGAGCTTTTTCTGCCTCTTCATCGTCTCTTTTCTTACGAGCCTCGGACGTTAAATTCAGATAAGAAATTTTGTCTGAATAAGAAGACATTTTAAGGACTTTTTGAATTTGCATCTCATCGAGGTCTAAGAAAGTCTTGGCTTGCTCATCACCCTTTTCTGTGAGAACTTTTAAATAGAACTCAATTGTGGCTTGTTTCCAAGCGGAGACTTTCTCTTTCACATTTTCGTCTAAAGCATCATAATGAGGTTGGTACTCTGGGCTTAAGATGACAACCTTCTTTGTTTTAGCAATTGAACCTTTTCCAGTTCCTGGGGCCGGAGGAGGAGGTGGTGGTGGCGCAAATTGATTCCCAGATCCTGAAGGAGGAGGTGGGGGTGCAAAGCTATTTGAAGCAGTTGCTATTGCGTTAGCATTTGTCACACTTTGAAGCAGTTGGGCATTTTCTTCTGTTAATTTTGCAATAACCGCTTCGAGCTTTTGCATTTCCGCATTAGATTGAGCTTTAATCGTGGGAATTAATTTTTTAAGTTGAGTGGCGTCAGCTGGTTCTAAGACGGCTTCAATATTAAAGACGTAGCCTTGTGCTAAAGTATTGTCACTACTGAGCCATTTTTTTGCTTGAGTAATTAATGCTTCATCGTATTGAAAAGTAATAACGACGCTATTTCTTTTAAGGTCTGGAAAAGCATCAAGTACATTGAGAACTTGTTTTTTATTCGAGAGAACAGCATATGAGGAAGGAAGCGTTGCTTTAAAGGCTTCTTTTATAACTTGATCATTTTCCTCTGATTCACCCGGAACCCAAAAACGATAGCTTATACCATTAACAGTAACATGATTTTCTGTTTTTAATCCATTAAAGGTATTGCGCGCTAAATTATGGGGAGCATACTTTTTGATAATTGCCTGAATCTCTGATTGAGGGTCTGTCTGAAGCTGAGAAACGCTCAAGGCGAGACTCTTCTTTTCGTCTTGATCATCACTGGCATAAGAAATACTGACAAGGCTGAGGAAAGCCGTCGTTAAGAGTAAATATTGTTTCATAATTAGGGGTCCTTTTAAAGTTAGGGGAATGGACTCTGCACACTTTATATTTAGGAAACATTTTTTATCTTTCAAGTGCGTTTTTTGACTATAAGGGTTTCCGGAAATGCATAAGTGGCTTATAAGATTCTTCTCAAGTCCTTCTCCGGAATCGCTTTTTGTTCTTGATAAATTACTTTTTTGTGGTTGATTAATTGTTGGCTTTTTTTCTTTAAAAAAGCTGAAGATGGCTCCTTTAATTTTTTGATAGATAGACTTATTGAACATTAGTTTTGCCTCCTGTTGTGTTTTTATCATTTTCTTATACCTCCTGTTTATTTTTTGTTTTTATACAAGTGCTTAATTTTCTTTCCTCTGCCTCACTCGGCCTTTTCATGAGGCAAAGAGAGGGCATTCGCTCAAAAAGAGCGTTAAAAGATTGGTTTCTCTAATAAATTGAGTTTTGACTCCCTTTATTATTATTTTTATTGGATGGGTATAGAGACTGAAGTGAAAGAATTACTGACTTATCGCGAGTCATCAGTAAGAGAGAGATTCATCTCTGATCATCTACTATTAGGCTACCATATCACGATACAAAATTCAAGAAAATTCAACATAAAAAACAAATAAATAAACATTTAAAATCAAAACCTTAAATTATAATTTTAAGAGGTAAAAATGGCTTCGTTATTATGTCATAACGGTCGATAAATTTAATTCCTTAATAAGCTAAAAAAATCCTTCTTATGACCTTAATTGTTGATGATTAAATTTGTCAGAAAATAGCTTTATGCGTTTAGTTCATGCCAATGATGCAAGAAAATCACTAGGTATCTCTTGAAAATTAAAATATATTCCCCAAATGACAATATGTAGGTATTAATAGATAGGAGCCCCCCATGCTGAATAAAACAACAACTCTCGTTCTTCTTGCCTCTTTAGCGGCAACCCAAGGTATGTGGGCAAGCAATATGCAAGATGATTTATCTTTGAGCAATTCTTCAAGCCCACGCGCAAGTTCAAGCGCCATGCCTCTTCCAACTGATGAAACCCCACAAGCTCAGCCGTCGAGTTTCGCCGATATTTTTGATGAGCTGGGTGATATTGATGTGGGTACTTTTGAGCTATCTCCTTCCGTGCCTGATTCGTTCGAAGAGTGGAAGGATTTAGACCAAAATGGAAGTAAATATATTGGTGCAAAGGTTAAGACTTTTGTGGAGAAAAAAGTACCTTATGGCGAGCAAATTACCACAGCAACGACAACATTTTCGAAGAAGGTTCTTGGTACAGAGACGCTCACGGAGTATGTAGTTGGCAAGGTTCGTACGCCGCTTAAAATTGAGGGTGACTATCCTGAGACCGTTAATGGGATTATTGGTCAAAAAGCAAAAAATATTGTAAATCTTATCCCTGGTGGCGAAAAAGTAACGGCTGTGACAGCAAAGATAGGACGTACTTTGTTTGGAACGCCAACCTTAGTGGAGGGGATTTTGAATAAATTTACTTCAAATGGCAGCAAGGCGCCTGAAGAGAAAACAGAAACTTCAGACACTGAGACTCAGGATAAGCCTGAGGATGCTTCCGCGAGTGAAGCGAGCGTAGATGAATTGAATGCCACAGCATCGGATTCAAAAACGGACGTAAAGTAATTTAACGTTTTTTTGAAGGCTTAATGGTTTATGCCATTAAGCCTTCCTCTTTATTTGTGTGCTATTACTTCTTTAAAGCAACACTTTTGTTGTGAAAACTTAATGATTGTTTCCCCACAATCGGGTACGGCGAGAAGTAACAATCTCTTGGTATTTTGCTTTCATTTCGGGTGATAAAAAGCTTATTGAGATAAGGCGTTCCCACTCAGATTGTATGTTAATAAACCGCTCAAGCGCTTTTTTCACAAGGCGTGCGGGAAGCATGAGTCGTTCACAACCAAAATAGTCGAGTAGGTCATTGCGTATAAGTTTATTTTTTTTGCCTCTTATCGAAAGCGCGAGCTCTTCTTGAGGGTTTTTAAGAATGGCGGTTGTGTTAACGAGGTCATAAGCTGGGGACAACTCAACTTTATTATGACGCGTGATTAAAGAGAAGTTCTTAAGATGCATGTCTTCATTGCCGGTTAGAAAGCAAAAGATTGTTCGCTCAAATAACTTAAGTTTTTCAACAACCGGAAACGTCGTATAGGTTTCAATAATCTTAATGACCATTTCCATACTTGCATTGTACTTTGTATCGCGCGTCAACCCTGCAAGCTGAGCAAAATCCTCAAGGGCTAATTTTTGATGGTGGGGGCCTCGATCAAAACGACGGATGAAGTAAGTTAGGCTATTATCAAGGCAATGAATAAGTCCATGAAAAGGAACCTCAATACCTATGCAAGCGGCCAATTTCATCGTAAGATCTTCATTGGCGGGGAGATCTTCATAATCAAAGCTGGTTGGCTTGAGGATATAAAGACCGTGGGTGTCAACAAGTTCAAAAGTTTCTTTAGCTGTGTTAACGCGAGCGCTTAATTTTGGTTGGACGCCTTGGATTGAGATTTTTGTTGCTCGATTAATAGCTTCTTGGCGTTGCTGGAGTGCTGAATAAGGAAAAGCTTGAAGACTTTGTAAACGAAGTGCGAGTTTCTTTAAACCTGTGGAGCTATAAAATTGATTGTCTGGAATCTCTTGGTATGTGATAAGGCAACGGTTCATGAAACTTTCTCAACAGTAACAGCACCAACGAGATCGCTTCCCACATGAATGAGTTGACCAAAGCAATCTGAGCGATCTAATTTTGTAAGACGTAACAGCCCTTCTAACTGAACGCCCTCGGGAAGCAACCCTTCAAAAAAAGGAGGAAAACTCTCGAAGGCATAGGGTTCAGTGCGTAAAGGAAGTGTCAGAGAAACAGGCACGCCTGTATAGCTTGGGAGATAAGAAAATTGATAGTATTTTTGAAATTCTAATTCTTCTAAAAAACCAGCGAAAACCCCATGCATATAGACAGCAGCTTTTCTCATTGCTCTTTATCCGTAATAAATGGCCCAGAGATATAAAGGCTCATGTTAAGCGCTTTAAGAACTTTTAACAGAATATTAAGTTGTACCGTTGCTTCGGCATCTTCGATATTGCTAATCGTTCGTCGAGCAACACTAGCCAGGTCTGCAAGAGCTTGTTGGCTCAATCCTGCTTTTTTCCGATGAAGTCGGATTAATGGCGCGATGCTTTTCATCTCTTCAAGGATCGGAAGGTAGTCAGTTTTGATCATTATAATGCTCATATTTACTATACAAGATCAATATGCTTCTTAAAATAAGAGATGTCAATGATAAGTGTGCATAATAATGATCAAAATGATCATAATGTTCAAAATTATAATCTGCTTGCTTTTTGCACAAGCAGTCGTTCTGTCTTATGAGGGATAAGATCATCAGGTTTACGCCAAATTTTAGTCACTTTTCTTTTTTCAACATAATAAAGAAGCTAGAAAAGATTTTTAAGCAGATCCTTCACAACTTTTTCGGCTTTTTGAGGCGTTTTCCCTTGGTCGGGCTGAGCTGGCTGGGTTCCTTGGTCTTGGCCCAAGATACCCCCCAATACATCGCCAATCTTTCCCTTGCCTTTGGAAAGCTGATCTATAACACCTTTAAAGACATTTTGAATGAGATAATTTTGCAGAGCTTGCGTCTCAAGATTTCTGTTGGGATTATCTAAAGGTCCTGTAAGGTACATTTTAAAAGGTGGCAATTGGGGGTGATCCGTCAATCGAAACTCGGCGGCAACATTAAGAAGGTAGCCAGGAAGATTAATCGTCCCTGTTGCTTGTCCTGTCCCTCCATTGGCGATCAACTGCATGGTCTGAATGGTTCCCATGCCATTTTTAAAGAGAATATCGCCATCAAAGCGTTGAAAAGTGCTTTGTCCTTGCGCCATAAAATTCGACAACAAGCCAAGGAGCCCTTGAATGTTATTAACTTGTTTAAGGCGTTGACTGATGGCTTGAAGATCAAACCCATTAATGACGCCATCGCGGGCATTCAGTTTGATAGGACCTGCAAGAGTCGTGACCAGCTCATAAATACTTTTCCCGCGCGCGGACAGAGCTAAATTAAGCGAGAATTTCCCGCCAACAAGCTTAATCTGTCCTGTGTGATAGGGCACCAAGCTTGCAAGATCTGCATTTTGGAGATCAATGCCAAGCGCTAGTGTATTATCGGCTGTCACCCGCAAGTTTCCTTGTAGCTTACCGCCATAAATGGAGCCGGAGAGGGGCGCCTCAAGAATGCCATTTTGAACTTTTGAGGATACTTTTAAATTGGTGACGGTAATGTCTTTGCGCTTTAGTTGATGGATCATGACTTGCACGTCAGCTTCAAGATTTTTCAAGAAATCAAAGCTGAGAGGCTCTTTTGACCAAACGTGATAGACAGGCGGGGCCTTTAAAGCAACAAGCATAAATTGTGGCTCGGATAATAGGGGTTGTTTGCCTTGAGCTGCGGCCATTAAAAGATCAAGATTGAGAGAGGTTGCCGTCAACGTTCCAACAATTTTTGTCTTTTCTGTCTTGCGGTTAACATCAAGTTTTCCCTTGATATCAAAATCTTGTCCTATAGCAGCTTTAAAATCATCAAGCGTGAACTGAGTTGTGTCTCCGGCAAGGTGGGCTGTCATGGAGACAGTGCCTTTTGCCGCAGCCGGCGTATTGATGGGCAGCTTTAAGAAAGTTCTGACATTCGGATGGGTCACATTTAATTTAAGATTAAAGGCAGGAAGGGTCATTAGTTTTTGAACTGTCCCTGACGTTCCAAGAGAAAGCCCATCGAGTGTCATTTGGGTGTTGAGGCGAAGATTCTCAAGATCACCTGTCATTTGGCCTTTAAGAGAGGCGTTTCTATAAGTGCTTTTTGAAACGAAGCCCAGATCAACAAGCAATGCACCTAAATTGGTGGTCTGGCCATTGACGTCAACTGTTAGCGTTGGCTTTTTATCAAGATTTTGAGCTTGTCCTTTGAGAGCAAGGACTAATGTTCCAAGGGCTGCTTGAACATCAAACACAAGGTTTTTGGCATCTCCTTGAAGTGAACCCCGAAGGTATCCTGCACCTAAAGGCTTTGGGGCTTTAGAGTCGATGCGAGGCATAAAACTTTCGACCTTAGGCGTTTTAAGATTAACGCGGACGGAAGGCACCTTCTGGTTGAGCTTATATTCAATCTCTCCTTGGAGTTGGGCACCTTGCAGGTTCAGTATAAGGTCGCGAAGATGAAGTGTTTCTTTGAGAAGGGCATACCGCGTGGAAACCAGGCATTGTTTTAAAAGATGGGGGGGAAGGTTTTTAGCATCGATTTCAAGCCATGCTAAAAAGTCTGACAGACGTTGGATATTGGCTTTTATTTGGCCTTGGGTATCATTTGTTTTTTGAATGACTGTAAAATCAATATTTCCTTGGCCTGGCAGATTTTGAAGGTTGCCATTAACTTGCACGATATCGCCAAGTGTTGCAGCAATTGCTCCGCTTGCCATCGTCTTCCCAAGCTTAAGCTTTATGTCTTCAACGGTAACGCGGGATGGAGACGCCATCAGAAGTGCCTTGAGATGAATTTCATCTTTCATAACTTGAGGAAGATCAGTTTTATCCGTCAATTTCTGTAAAGTCTTCGCATCGAGTTGGCTCTCTATGCTGCCCTTAAAAGCTTGAGAGGATTGCGTATAAACGCCGACGATCTTTATACGGCCATCGGCGACTTGAAATTCTGCTTCTATAGGTTGAGAATCTGCTAACATTCCTGCTTTAAGGTTAAACTTTAGCGTTTGTTCTTGGAAATTGAGCTGTCCTTCTGCGGTATAGGGACCCGTGAGGGAGTGTAGGCTGGCTTCGGCGGACAAACCTTTGATCGTGGTTTTTTGTTGGCCATCGCGATAAGTGATCTGGGCATCCTCAATCTTGATTTTATCAACGCCTAAATCAAATGAAGGGTTAGACACATCATCTCGAGGTGTGGCAGGAGAAGGCACTGCTTCTTCTGTTGAAGAAGCTTTTTGCGGTGTGAAAACCCAGTTCATCGTGCCATTAGGAAGCTTTTCTAGCTCAATTCTTGCTTCTTTGAGGATGACTTTGGTGATATGAATCTTCTTATGAAACAAGGGCAAAATGGCCGCTTTCACCGATGCTTTTTCAAAGGTAATAAGATGAGGACTATGAGCTTGAGAATGGTTGCCTAGCTTGACCTGGTGAAGCGTGAGGGCAGGTGAGGGGAATAACGAGAGTTTGATAGGTCCTTCAATCACAAGGTCTCTGCCGGTGGCCTCTTTTGCTTTCGTTCTGATCTCGTCTTTATATTGATTTACATCAATAAACAAAGGGATTACGAGAGAAAGACCGATCAAAAGTCCAAAAATTGCTAAAAGACTATAAACTATCCGTTTCATAATTTACTCCGCATGTAATATGATTGATATTGTAGCGTTGGATATTAAAGTTCACAATAAGTGAAATAATTGAATTTATGAATAAAATTAAAATATATGTTGGGGCAGTTGCTTATTTAGGGCCTAAATTCTTGCAAGAGTCAGAGGAAGATTGGCTCAATTGTGGGGATCTTGGGGGGTATGCCTTGGGGGCTTTGCGACTGGGGAATAAATATATCCTTTTTGATGAATCAAGTCCTGTTTATCCTAAAATTGTGGCAATTGCAGCCCAATACAATGCTTATGTACGCCCTATAAAGAAAAATTAGAGGTCGATAATGAAACATCGCTTAAAATGTTTAAATTTGGCTTTATGGGTCATGTTTTTTTCATCTTCTGAAGGATGGTCAAGCGATTCTCTCACGTTGGCTGGAGCAAGCTTAGGCTTTGAATGGATTATTCCATTTGCAGGATTGCTGTTGTCGATTGCGCTCATGCCTTTACTAATCCCCAATTTTTGGCATCACCATTATGGAAAAATAGGGAGTGTCTGGGCCCTGTTAACAAGCGTTTTGTTGGGAAAATATTTTGGGCTTTTCACGATGGTTGAGTGCCTGAGCACGACGCTTATCCACCATTATCTGCCTTTTATGATGTTGATTGGAGCCCTTTACATTATTACAGGGGGGATTCGCATTGGCATTCAAGCATCCTCAACACCCATCATGAATACGCTTATCTTAGGAATAGGGGCATTGATAGCAAGTTTAGTAGGGACAACAGGGGCTTCTATGCTTTTGATACAGCCCTTTTTAACCCTCAATAAAGAGCGTCAATTTCGTCGTCATTTGGTTGTCTTTTTCATTATTCTTGTCTGCAACGTTGGGGGTGCTTTATCCCCTATTGGAGATCCGCCTCTCTTGATAGGCTTTTTAAAGGGAGTCCCTTTCTTGTGGCCTTTAGTACACCTTTTTAAGCCCTTTATAATGATCTTAGGGGCTGTCCTTGTCATATTTTATTTGGTTGATCGGTGGCTTTTCATCAAAGAAGGAAATCCTCTCAAAAAAATAACGAATTTTAAGTTTTCTTTGCAAGGATACGATAATGTGGTGCTTTTAGGGCTTGCTATCTCATGCCTTTTTTTGAGCGAGCTTGCATGTTTTAAACAGTCAATTAAGCTTCTTGGAATAACATTTACTCATGGTGATCTGGTAAGAGATCTTGGGCTTATGGGGTTGGCTTTTATTTCATTAAAATTTTGTCCGCAAAAAGCACGCATCGATAACCAATTCACTTGGGACCCTCTTAAAGAAGTGGCTCTTTTATTTGCGGCAATTTTTATTACGGTTGAGCCTGTTCTTGCGATGCTTAAAGCTGGTAAAGAGGGGGCTTTTTCAAATCTTTATCACTTCTTGACCGATTCCCAAGGTGAGCCTTTAAATAGTAGCTATTTCTGGTTAACAGGTTTCCTGTCGAGTTTTTTGGATAATGCACCGACTTATCTTATCTTTTTTAATCTGGCTGGTGGGGATGTTGTAGAGTTAACGACTGTCCTCTCATCAACTTTAGTTGCAATTTCTGCAGGGGCTGTCTTTATGGGGGCATTAACATATATTGGGAATGCGCCTAACTTTATGGTGAAGGCGATTGCAGAAATTAATTCAATTAAGATGCCCAATTTTTTTCAATACACACTCTGGGTGAGTTTAATTTTACTTCCGCTTTTCACTTTGCTTTCAATTGTTTTCTTTAGTTAACTTTACGTTAAGAAAAAAGATTTATAGAATGGAAAGATAATTAAAAGAGGCATATATTGTCAGTTCATCCCACATTTGATGTTGTTCAAAAAAACCAGAAAACGACTTTAAAGATTGCGGGATCATGGCAAGCTAAAGACCTGAAATATCTTGTAAAAACTTTCAATACAAAAAATTATCCTGTCACAAATGAAATAACACTAGATTGTAAAGACCTTAAGGTGCTCGATACGTCGGGTGCATGGCTCTTAAATCGTTTTCTGAAAGGGTATGCTTGTCTTTATCTTGTCAACGTCACGCCCCAAACGAAAGCTCTTTTACAGCAGGTTAATAACTATGATATTCCTTCTTCTCAAGAGGCAGAAAAATCACCTGACCAGTTGTCCTATCTGCTCAATTTTCTTGCTCAGTTAGGGCATAAAACGGTCTCCTTCTCAAAAATATTTTTACAATCTCTCTCATTTTTTGGTGAGATTTGCAGTCGTTCAAAAACCTTTATTTGTAAACCATGGCGTTTTAGAGGTGTTTCACTTTTTCATTTTCTTTATGAAGATGGGGTTAAGGCTGTTCCGATTGTTGGCTTAATCTCTTTTTTAATTGGAATTGTGTTGGTTTACCAAGGGGCGGATCAATTAAGGCGTTTTGGGGCTGAGATTTTTACGGTTGATTTATTGGCGATTTCAGCGTTACGAGAGATAGGAATCTTATTGACGGCGATTGTTGTTGCAGGCCGTTCAGGCAGTGCTTTTACGGCTCAAATAGGCTTTATGAAATTAAATCAAGAAATTGATGCCATGGTCGTCTTAGGATTGAATCCTGTTGAAATCCTTGTTTTGCCTCGCATTCTTGCTCTTGTCATTATATTGCCTCTGCTGGCTTTTTTTGCCGATATGATGGCTTTGATGGGCGGTGCTCTGATGACTTCATTTATGCTTGATTTGAATCTAGATGATTTCCTGCATCAGCTGAGGCTTTCAATCAAACCATGGACTTTTTGGACAGGCATCATAAAAGCACCCGTTTTTGCATTTTTCATTGCTCTCATAGGGTGTTTTGAAGGTTTACAGGTTCATGGCGGTGCACAAAGTGTTGGGATGCACACAACAAAATCGGTGGTGCAAAGCATCTTTTTGGTCGTGGTGCTTGATGCCTTTTTTTCCATCCTCTTCTCAATTTTAGGGATATGATATGTCTGTGGTTGCGCTTAAAATTGAAAATCTGACAACGGTCATCGGGAAACAAAAAATTCATCAAGACTTGAACTTAGAGGTTTCTCAAGGCGAAATCTTGGGACTTGTTGGGGCTTCAGGGGCAGGAAAAACAATTTTATTACGAACAATTTTAGGTCTTATGCCTTTTCAAAAAGGCACAATCAAAATTTTTGGAAAATCTCTTCAAGACTTAAAGAAAACACGCAGTTTCCAGCAAAAGATAGGAGTTCTTTTTCAAAGTGGAGCACTTTTCAGTTCACTTACGGTTGGAGAAAATATTCGTATTCCGATGAAAGAAATTGCAAAAATTCCCGATGAAATTGCTCAAGAGCTAATTTTATTGAAACTGGCTATGGTTGGACTAGAGCCTCACGTAGCTCAAAAATATCCCTCTGAGTTGTCTGGAGGAATGATCAAGCGGGTGGCTCTTGCTCGGGCACTGGCGATTGATGCCGAGTTTCTCTTTTTAGATGAACCAACCTCGGGTCTGGATCCGCTCTCAAGGCGAGAGTTTGATCACCTTTTAAAAACGCTTCAGCATAATCTTAACTTAACGGTTGTGATGATAACGCATGATGTTGATACTTTAACGGCTATTTGTGATCGCGTTGCAGTTTTAGTAGATCAGAAACTTTTTTTAGGTACAGTAAGTGAAATGAAAAAGCATACACATCCCTGGATTCGTTCTTATTTTCAAGGAAGTATGCCAGGAAAAAATAGGTAACCTTATGGAAACACGCGCACATTATATTAGGGTTGGTAGCTTTGTCATAGCAATGCTTGGGGCTCTTATAGTGTTTGTTTTATGGATGTCTAAACTTGATCTAGGCAATAAATTTAAAATTTATGATATCTATTTTGAGGGCTCTGTCACAGGCTTAAGAATTAATGAAGATGTTCGTTATCACGGTATTCCCATTGGGAATGTAAAGCAAATAAAAGTTGATAAGAAAAATATTAATCGTGTTCGGGTTCAAGTGTCGATTAAGGATCCAACACTGATTCGTGAAAATACGATGGCCTCTATCGAGGCTCAAGGCCTAACAGGATTTACCTACATTCAAATTCAAGGTGGGACGGAGACAAGTCCACTGCTGAAGGCTAAAAAAGGCGAGCACCATCCTGTTATCCCTTCTCAGCCCTCAAAAATTGAAATGCTTTTTAATAATATTCCCATGATCTTGGCAAACGTTTCTCAATTATCAGAAAATCTTAATGCTCTCTTAAATCAAGACAATAGAGCGCATGTACAAGGCATCTTGGAGAACATGCACAAAGTTTCCGGGCGATTGGCAGAAGGTCGCTCTTCATTGGATACAACATTCCAAGAGTTTCAAAATACCCTCCGTGACATTCGTTCATTGATCACGCAGAATCAAGGAGCGATTGAAGGGTTCACAACCGCGGGTCTTTCTGATTTTGTGCGACTTACCTCAGAAACGCGAGAAATGGTTAATAGTATTAAGCAGATTGCAGATGGCCTCAATTATAGTACGGGTGCCTTTTTGCACCGGTCACCTCAAAAAGGATACAAAATCGAATGAGAACTTTTGGAATATTCTGTACATGCCTATGGACCGCTTTTTTAGCGGGTTGCGTAAGCGTTTTGCCTGAAGAGCCTGAACCTTCTAAGAAAATCGTTTTAACCCCTCAGCTGAGCAAGAAAATAGTAGGGAATAATATTTCAAGTGCGCTCATTGTTGATAAGCCATTCATGCTAGAAAGTCTGGACTCTACCCGCGTCAAAATCATTTTACAGGATAAATCTGGGGTTGCCCTTTCTGAGTTTATTGCAGGCGTTGAATGGTGTGATAGACTCCCCGCACTTCTTCAAGAGGTGCTTATTACGCTCTATGAAAAAACAGGAAAATTCACTGCAGTTGGACAAGCAGAAGAGCAATTTTATGCAGCTCACCGTTTACACCTTACAATCACACATTTTGAAGTTGTAAAAGAAGCTGATTCTTCCATGAAAGTGGTCATAGGTTTCTCAGCAAAATTGATTAATTCACAACGTCGAATTGTCGTTGCACAAAAGAATTTTTTTCAAAAATTTGCAGTGAAAGAAGAGGGTTTGCAAGGAATTATGAAGGCATTTGAAAGAGCAACGTCAGTAACTTTCTCAGAAATGATTCAATGGACGTTTGAGAAGGCGAAGATTGAGAAGATGTAAAAAAGGATAAAGTATCCTCTCTCTTGTGTTTTTTTTTGAAATTGGTTATAATTAAGTCATTAATATGAAGGAGACGACAATGAGCAACGAATATATGCGCACCGTATCGCGTTCAGGTGCAGGAGCCGTAGATCAAGGCTTACGAAGCTATATGCTGGGTATTTATAATTATATGGCCCTTGGTCTTAGCTTAACAGGTTTGGTTGCAACGCTTGTTGCTTCAAGCCCAGCTTTATTGCAGGCTATTTATGGAAGCCCACTACAGTTTGTCGTGATGTTGGCGCCTGTTGGGTTTGTATTTTTCCTCAGTTTTCGCTTACATGCTATTCAGGCATCAACAGCGCAGATGCTCTTCTGGGCTTACTCTGGCTTGATGGGATTATCTCTTTCTTGGATATTCCTAGCGTACACCGGTGCTAGTGTGGCCAAGGTTTTCTTTGTAACAGCGGGGACGTTTGGTGCAATGAGCCTTTATGGATACACAACACAAAAAGATCTGACAGGGCTTGGCTCTTTCCTTTTGATGGGTCTTATTGGACTTATCTTAGCCAGCCTCGTTAATATTTTTGTTAAAAGCTCAGCATTTGAGTTTGTGATTTCCGCGATTGGTGTACTGATCTTTACAGGCTTGACAGCGTACGACACACAAGTGATTAAGAGTGAGTATATCGAAGGGGATGATCGTGAGATCATGATGAAAAAGTCAATTATGGGCGCACTTCGTCTTTATTTAGACTTCATCAACCTTTTTCTTCACTTACTTCGCTTCTTAGGCGATCGTCGCTAGGAAGAGTCGTAAATATCTCATGAGAAAGGCCTCTTTTAAAGAGGCCTTTTTTTATGGGGAATGCCTTAGAAGAAAGACCTACAACTTAATTTGTTTTTGTTAAAAGGTTTTTTTATTGATAGGAATTTAGTTTTTTACTTTTAAAATATTTCCAGATAGGTTATTTATTGGCGTTTTATTTATTAAAAGAAAAAAAGATGGCGCATCTTCATTGGTTTATGTTCATAATTATTGCAATATTAAGTCTTGAGGCGCCTGTATTTGCCAGTGATTCACGGGAAGATTTGAGGTCTACTTCTCGTTCCTCAGCTTCTCAGGCAGCCTCTATTGTGCTAGATGATACGAGAGAAGAGATTTCATCTGCCGCATATGCTGCAGCGTCGACCCAAGAAATAAAGGGAGTTGAGTTACGAGACGAGCTCACAAGTTTACGTCTCAGCTTATCTCATAATATAGAAGATGATCTTTCTATGTTTGCAAATGAACCTCTGGAATCGGTTCCGTCTCAATCAATTTGTATTGTTCAGAAAAATCAAAATGAGCCAGCCCATATAGCAACTGTTTCTAAAGAAATAGAAAATTTGCAAGAGAATTATTTGATGGGGTTACCTTATGAACTAAAGTGGTATTTAGCTGAAAAACTTTCTATTGAAGATATCTGTCGTCTTATTTACGTTTCTAGAGAAGGGCGAAAAAGTTTTGATCATTCTTATGTATGGTATAAGCCCTCACAAAGGTTTAGATATGATACAAAGCTTCCAGGTCTGAAGGCGGCCAAGGAAGAGGTTATCCGTTATTATTTGCGTATGAAGGTCAATTTAATGGAAGACCCTAGGATGATTAAACCGTTTATGCGAAAGCATAAAAAATATATGCTCAATAAAGACCTACCTTTTGAAAGTTGGCGGTATTTTTTGATGCTCTCTCGGCTTGGGAATAATCGTCTTATCTCAACATGGGCGGCACAAGAATATGGAATGGCATGGGCAATGAAGTGCCTTAATTTTTTGAGTCATGATTTAAATATTATGATTGATAGAAGTTTGTATGATCATTGGGCCCAGCCAGGAGAAGAAGTTGATATTGTAAGGATACTGTATCGGTTCTGTTATGCGTTTCTTGAAGACTCTGTTTTAAAAAGGAAGGATTCTAAAAAATTTGAAAAAGAAATTGGAAAAAAGTTGAGTCTTTAAGTGATGAATTTTTAATAAGAATTAAAGGTTATATTAGTAACTTTTCCAAAGAAATTTTTTATGATATTCCGCCGCAGATTTATAACATAATGGTTAGGCGGCCAGATTTTTCCCTTCGCTTCGAGGTTTTAGATCGTATCAAGGCTAAAGTATTGTCCATAGTGAAAGAAAGAGTCGAGTTTCAGGATGGCTCGGGTATTGATCCTATTCAAAAACTGATAGAAAATGCTGTGGCGCAAAATGAGCCATGGGGGTATTTTTTGCAAGCGCTTGGGCTTAAATATGGCATATTAGGTTATCCACAAAATATTGTTAAGGCCAGAAAATTTATTCGAGACAATTATATTTCTTATTAAGCGATATTCATTTCATTATTCTCGGTTTTGTGCCGCGAATCATAGGCAGCTTGATGAGGCAGCTAGGGTCTGGAAGGTCTTCATCAGGCTGATGAGGTGTTAGGGGTCCGAGTGGAAAGATATCAATAGAATTTCATAAGGAACGCTTTGCTTAAAAATAAAGCAAAAATTTACATCTCTTGAAAAGATTCAGTTGAATCCTTGAGAAAAATAGTCTATCAACGCATTCTACACTTGACGGCGCTTAGCTAGCTGAATAAGATGCCGCGATTATAGACCCTTTGATGAATGTTTTTTATTCGATCAAGGGGCGTTATATCTAAAAGAAATGCTTGATTCTTAAGAGTTCAAGCTCTAAAACTTTTGTGTGATTAGAAGGAAGGAAAGGCTCAATGCCGACTATTAACCAATTGATACGTAAACCGCGCGTGTCTATTCCCGAGCGCAATAAAGTGCCGGCGATGCAAGCTTGCCCGCAAAAGCGTGGCGTTTGTACGCGTGTGACAACAACCACGCCAAAAAAGCCAAACTCAGCGTTGCGTAAAATTGCTCGTATTCGTCTAACTAATGGGATGGAAGTCACGGGCTATATTCCTGGTGAAGGGCACAACTTACAAGAACACTCAGTTGTTCTGATTCGTGGTGGACGTGTTCCCGACCTTCCTGGTGTTCGTTATCATATTATTCGTGGTACCTTAGATACTCAAGGCGTTGCAAAGCGTCGCCAAGGGCGGTCTAAATATGGTGCTAAGCGTCCAAAGTAGGAGAGAAGAATTATGGCTCGTAGGCGCGCTGCAGAAAAACGTGAAGTTCTTCCAGATCCAAAGTTTGGAGACTTCGTTATTACTAAGTTTATGAATACCATTATGCGACAAGGCAAAAAGTCGGTTGCTGAAGGTATTGTTTATGGGGCTTTTACCCAAGTTCAAACCCGCACAGGTAAAGATCCGGTTGAGGTCTTCCATGAGGCGGTGACGAATGTACGCCCGGCGGTTGAAGTTCGTTCTCGCCGTGTTGGTGGTGCGACGTACCAAGTTCCTGTTGAGGTTCGCTCTGAGCGTTCTCAGGCGCTTGCGCTTCGTTGGATTACCTCTGCTGCGCGTGCACGTTCTGAAAAGACAATGACAGATCGCCTTTCTGCAGAGCTTCTTGAAGCCTCTCAGAATCGTGGTGCGGCAATTAAGAAAAGAGAAGATACACATAAAATGGCGGATGCGAACAAAGCATTCTCGCATTATAGATGGTAAGTTAGGATTTATAGGAAATGGCAAGGACAACCCCTTTAGAAAAATACCGCAATATCGGCATTATGGCGCATATTGATGCGGGTAAGACAACAACAACTGAACGTATTCTTTATTATACGGGCAAGTCTTACAAGATTGGTGAAGTGCATGAAGGGGCTGCCACCATGGACTGGATGGAGCAGGAGCAAGAGCGAGGTATTACAATTACCTCTGCAGCAACAACCTGTTTTTGGAAAGATCATCGTATTAATATTATCGATACGCCAGGTCACGTGGACTTCACGATTGAAGTTGAGCGTTCCTTGCGCGTTCTTGATGGTGCTGTTGCGGTTTTTGATAGCGTAGCAGGTGTTGAGCCACAATCTGAAACAGTATGGCGCCAGGCTGATAAATATAACGTTCCACGTATTTGCTTTGTGAATAAGATGGACCGTATTGGGGCAAACTTCTATCGTACTGTTGATATGATTGTTGATCGTCTTGGGGCAAATCCTTTGGTGATTCAACTTCCAATTGGTTCTGAAAGCGAGTTCGTTGGGCTTGTTGACCTTATTGAAATGAAGGCAATCCGTTGGAAAGATGAAAATCTTGGGGCTGAATTCGTTTATGAAGATATTCCTGCAGACCTTAAGGATAAAGCTGAAGAATATCGTGCAAAGCTTGTTGAGCAAGCTGTTGAGCTTGATGATCAGGCGCTTGAAGCCTATTTGGGTGGTGAGATGCCTTCTGTTGAAGTTTTACGTCGTTGTATTCGTAAAGGGACTTTAATCGGAAAATTAGTGCCCGTATTGTGTGGTTCTGCCTTTAAGAATAAAGGTGTTCAACCTCTTCTTGATGGTGTTGTGGAATTTTTACCTTCTCCGAATGAGCTTATTGAAATCCGTGGAACTTCTCAAGATGGTGAGACAGAAATTATCCGTAAATTTTCAGATGATGAGCCTTTCTGTGGTCTTGCATTCAAAATTATGACTGACCCTTTCGTTGGTTCTTTAACCTTTACACGTATATATTCAGGTGTGCTTGAAAGTGGTTCTACTGTGCTTAATACAGTTAAGGATCGGAAAGAGCGTATTGGGCGTATGCTTCTTATGCATGCGAACAGCCGTGAAGATATTAAAGAGGCGCGTGCGGGTGATATCGTGGCGCTATGCGGGTTGAAAGAAACAACAACAGGTGAGACGCTTAGTGATCCTAGTAAAGCGGTTGTGCTTGAGCGGATGGAGTTTCCTGAGCCTGTGATCGAAATTGCGATTGAGCCAAAAACCAAGGCTGATCAAGAAAAAATGGGCTTAGCATTGTCTCGTTTGGCATCTGAAGATCCTTCATTTAGAGTGAGTACTGATCAAGAATCAGGTCAGACTGTGATTAAGGGAATGGGTGAACTTCACCTTGAGATTAAAGTTGATCTCTTAAAGCGTGACTTTAAAGTTGAGACTGTCGTTGGTCAGCCTCAAGTTGCCTATCGTGAAACCATTACGAAAGCAGCGGAAATCGATTATACGCATAAGAAGCAATCCGGTGGTGCGGGTCAGTTTGCGCGTGTAATTATTAAGTTTGAGCCTTTAGAGCCGGGATCAGGCTATCAATTCGAAAGTAAGATTGTTGGTGGTTCGGTTCCAAAGGAATACATTCCTGGTGTACAAAAAGGATTGCAATCTGCTTTGGAAACTGGTGTGCTTGCAGGATTCCCAATGCTTGACTTTAAGGCGACCCTTGTAGATGGTGCTTACCACGATGTTGACTCGAGCGTTCTTGCATTCGAAATTGCGGGACGTGCTGCTTTCCGTGAAGGAATTAGAAAATGTACTCCAAAGTTACTTGAGCCTGTCATGAAGGTTGAAGTTGTAACGCCAGAAGAGTATATGGGAGATGTGATCGGAGATTTGAATAGCCGTCGTGGACAAATTAGCGGAATGGATCAACGTGGAAATGCGCGTGTGGTTAATGCAATGGTGCCCTTGGCAAATCTCTTTGGTTATGTTAATACCCTTCGTTCAATGAGCCAAGGCCGTGCCCAGTTCACAATGCATTTTGATCATTATGAGCAAGTGCCTCAGCATGTGGCAGACGAAATTTGTGCAAAGAATAGCTAAGGAAGAGGATTAAAACATGAGTAAGGCGAAGTTTGAGCGTAATAAGCCGCATTGCAACGTAGGAACGATTGGTCACGTTGACCATGGTAAGACGACATTGACGGCGGCGATCACGAAAGTATTGGCAGAGAGTGGTGGG
>Ga0209960_1001382_pt1 | contig 32754 bp, 34 predicted proteins | sample ThiBiot_500_plan_2_FD_183947 | JGI IMG/M metagenome (GOLD analysis project Ga0209960, IMG submission 183947) | Wastewater bioreactor microbial communities from Cape Town, South Africa - Thiocy_expt_500_plan (SPAdes) | ecosystem: Engineered > Bioreactor > Thiocyanate-remediating >... | reverse complement strand
TTTCTGTACATATCTGCCAATTTTCATCCTGCCGACCGTGAATACAATGATGACCGTTTATTTTCTCTTACGTTTTATTCGACCAAACGAACAAAGTATCACAAGTTGCTTTTTATTCAATCAAAGAGAAGCGAAGACATTGAGAGCTGTTTGAGCACATAAATAAAATACTTTCGGAGCAAAAACACTCCACACAAATAAATGATATCGTTGAACAAATATACATAAACTAAACGAACTATTGATCATTGCTAATTCAAGCAAACTTCTTCGTCGTTCTTCTTTGCTCAGTTTTAATAAACAAATTAATGATAAACCAAATGTTGATAGGTAAATTAAAACACCATGAATCAATGGATTATAGATTGGAATGCCAACAAATCCTGATGAAACATCGATTGTTACAAATCAATTCGAATTGCCCTTTAAGAAAAAAATAAAAGTTCTATCGAATCAATCAAATTTGAATTCTCACTGAATGAAAAAAAGCACTTTGACTTAATAAAAATGCTAAACGAGCATTGTCTAATTGCAGATATCGAATGAACACACAATTGTGAGGACGAATTAGTAAATATAATAATAGAAATAACATTTCTACTATTGACAATTCTTTTTTCAATGAAAATAAAATCAATACAACGATCAAACCAAATATCAAATAATTTTGTCGCCGTGATTTTTATTTAACCAATAAATAAATAATGTTCATGTTGATTGTCATTGAGAATATCAGCAATATCTGTCAAATGTAACCATTTATTTCCTGTTTGATTCCAATTGCGAATTAAACGTGATAAAATCAATAAAATGAAATTTGTTAATGGTTTTTGTTCGATTGTTAAAATGGATAAATAAGTCGACAACAGATAATACCATGTTTCATGTTTTTCTTCAATAAAACTAGTTGAAAATAACGACAGAAGGTGAAATAATGGATAGATTCTTAACAATTGTTTTGACATTGCATTTTCTTTATTTGATATTCTTTCATTTGACAGACTTTGTTTTCGTTGAAAGAGAATGATTAAACAGCAACTGAGTACACCGAATGAGAGACTTAGAAAGATTTCTTTGCAAATCAAATAGAAAACAATTGAAAGAAGAAGAAGAAGTGAGAAGATCGTCTAAGGATGTTGATACTTTTTTATCCGATAAAAGATTGAATAATTGTCTTCGATTATCATTAATTAAACATTTTAATAAATGACTTTTGACCGAATGATAAAATTCCGAGATTATTCAAATGGAATCGGAATGCGAAGTAAACCACTTAATGTTGCTGTTAAATCGATTTGAAGATATTGATTTTCATGATCGATTTGCAATGTTAAAACAGAAACAAACTAATCGATTTTGTTTTCAAAATTTTTCTTTTTAAATATTTCTATTCTCTGCTGAAGAAGCATTCCAATGCAAAATCATTTCACATCTGGATTGATTCTCATTCACATCGATCATAAATGTAAATGCAATAGATTTGACACATCATCGTATTTTCGTTGCACAAAAAGGCAATCAAAATGAATCGTATTTTGTCTCTAATTCAAATAAACATAGGATTTCTGTTTATTTTCGTTAATAATGGTATATTTAGCTCGGTAATTTTTAGTCCTTGTAAAGGTGAGAATCATTAATACGTATATTCGATATTGTTTTATTAAACTAAAATTAGGTGGTCTCTATCCAAATGATGAAAAATGTGTATCGTATTCATATGGATCTGACCCTATTCAAGTAATTGATTGTCATTTACCAAAAGGTCCGTATGCTTCTGTTGTTGTTCTTCTTGTGCACGGCGGTTATTGGTCAGCTAAACTCAATCGTTCGTTAGAGAATGATGTTGGCAATGATCTTCTTCGTTTTAATATTGTCGTTTGCAATTTGGATTATCGTTCGGTTGGCAATGACGGTGGTTATCCAAATACATTTTATGATGTATCAAATGGTACTGATCTTATTCGCACAATTGCTAACGAACATCAATTCGATAGTAATCGAGTCGTTGTTGTTGGTCATTCTGCTGGCGGACAATTAGGTGGTTACATAACTGGACGATTTCGATTGACAGTGAATCAGCCAGGATACAGTCGAAATCCTCTTCGTCCAATCGGTTATGTTAGTCAAGCAGGTGTGAATAATATGTGGAATGGATGTGATCAAGCGGCAGAAACGGGTTCTGGTGCAGTTATTCAATTTCTTGGTGGAACATATCATACATATCCAGAACGTTATGTTTTATCATCGTTAGGAGCGTCGAGTAATGATTCAGTCAAGTTCGAACAATGAAAAACTATTTTGTTTTTTAATATTAAAAAAAGTAAATTGTTTAGACAACAATATCCAAGTCAATTTCTTCCATTGAATGTACGAATTCAAGCTATAACCGGTTCAGCCGATATAACTGTACCCGTGAGTCAAACAACAGATTTCGTCAAACAAGCTCAATCTGCAGGTGACAATTGCACTGAAGTGATTGTCGATGGTGAAGATCATTTTGTTCATTTGAATTCTTCATCAAAATCTTGGAGTTTAACACGTTCATTTATTTTATCGTTCATATAGTTTGAATAAAAGAAAAAAGCTTATTGATATGAACAAAACAAGAATTTAAAATGAATCGGCACCGAATGATTTTCGAATGAATTCTGCTAATGGTAACGAAACGAGACAATGCGGTCCAATACGAAGATAATTCGGTAGCCATCCTTTCATAAACGCCCATGGACCTTCGTTTCTCATTGTTTTCAAAAGACAATCAATCGGATTTCTATAGAGACGCTGAGTCGATGTTTGATCGCACATAATTCGTGTTTTAATTACATCTGCAGGATTGACAGCTGTTGTCACTAATAAACCACTGAATGCACTGGCAATCATATGTGTCAATGTTGTGTCATGAAAATAACCTGATTGAATAAGAATTCGTTTTGTTTGATCATAAGTACTCAATTGAACACTTGTTAATATTGCTGCACGTAGAATTGTTGGTGTTGCACCTTTGTATAAACCGTGCAAACCGTTTTCATATTTAAATATATGATAAAAAGCATGAAATGTATTTTGATATGGATTTGGATGACGTGGTGAATAGGATTGAAAACGTATTTTAATTAAATCTGTTGGTGTCGCAAGAAAACTTCCCAATGCTCCTGAACCAGCACCAGCAATTAACTTTTGCCAAAAAGAAAATTCACTCTTATTCGTTCCTTTTGGCGCTAGAAGAATTTTAATTGGATCGTAAAGACCCATTCGAATGCTACTGTAACTTGCTTCACGTAACATCGATGCTGTTATACCTTTCATTAAACCTCGTCGGTAGCCTTGTTCTTGGAAAATCGATTGAATTGCATGCCATGCTCCATGATATCGAGCATTGGCATAGAGAGAACGAGATGGATGAAGAACAACATCACTTATTGGATGTGGATGACTGTCAAGAGATTTCAATTGAGATTGAGTTTGTAGAACAACTTTAACTACGTCTAATGGATTTAAAATAGCTGAAATAAACATACAAGATAATCCACCGGCTAACAGTTTAACACCGAGATCATTATCAATATTTGTTGACATTTCTAGTCCTGTTCTTCTTTTTCTAACTAACGATTATACAATTTACGATGACGAACATGCGTATCTAATTGACCAATGGTAAGTTTTTTCTTATTAAATAGAGGCTTTATTATGGATTATCTTCGAGTATGAAATATCTATCATATAGATTTACGTACAACAACAAAAAAACGAACAACGATTGCATTTTTAGATATATTCTTTAAATTTAAAAAATAAAATCATCGCTATTACATAAACTCCCATCACACCTAAAGTAACAAAGTATGCATGATCCCATACTAATGGCGGCATATTATCGAAATTCATGGAGAAGATTCCAATGAAACATGTCAACGGAATAAAAGTAACGGAGACCAACGAAAGAAATGTCATAATTTGATTCATTTTTGCATCGGTAAGAATAATATAAAATGAAGTTAAACTTGCTAAAACATCGACATAAGTATCAATTCGATCTTGTAATTGAATAATATGATCATTAAGATCTTTGAAATAAATGAAAATATATTCATTGAATAACGGTTTTTTCTCTTCAACTAAATCTGCATGTGGATTGAAAAAATAATTTCCTTCAAGGGTGACACGTTTCGGTCGTTTTTTTCTTCGATATTGTCTTCTCGATTGAACCGATTGATTTGTCATTGAAATTCGATCTTGTGTTTTTTGTAATTTAATCATAATTTCTCTCAATGGTTGACAGAGAATTCTCAAACGTAAGATATCATGTCGAATACGAAAAATAACTTTCAATGTGTCTGCATTGAAATGATTTCGTGATATTTGCATATGACCTTTATCTTTTAATTCATTGATTAATAATTTATCGACTTTATCGATTTTGATGCTGATTTGTTCGAGTGTCATCATATAATTTTCAATTAAAACATCGAGAAGACAATAAAATAAATAATCGATTTTCATCGAACGTATTCGTCCACGATTATTTTTCAAACGATATTTAACAACTTGAAAGATATCATACGAATTTTTCGTATCCTGTAAATTTTGAAATGTCAATAGGAGATCGTTTTCTTTGAGTACGAACGACATTTGTTCCAAACAAATTCGATTTAAATTCGGATGAATATAGATCATTTTCATGAGTAAATAGATGGCTGCACCATGATCAAGAACATCGAGTTTCATTCGTTCACTCATCGTTTTAATATCTTCCATAATCAATTGATGAAGATTAAATTGAATCGAAATCTTTTCGAGAATATCATTTCGATGGATACCTTCAATATTTATCCACGTACAATAATCATTAGCAGTAAACGACGAACTTTCTAAGAACGTTTGTAAATCAGAAAATGTCGTTAGATCTCGTTCGATACATTCTAAATCATTGTATTGAATGATTTGAAATAGAACTGAACGAGTATCTTCGTTATTGGCAATGCATTGCAAATCGATTTCTTCATTTTCGTGAAAGTGAACACGCATCTTTCGTTTTTTCAATGTTAATACGAAATGTCTTTAGTAAAAGCAATCGAGTGTGACGAAACACATGACATAACAACCAATCAAATATTGACTTCTTGTTTTTTAAATCACACATGATTTTAATCTAAAAATAGTCCGTAAATCTCGGAATTGATTTATGTAATGTGTAATTGTGTGTGTGTGTGTGTCTTCGTGTTTCCTTTCCGTTTGTCAATTATAATCAACGCTTCCTTTTCAGTCTATTTCCTTTTGACATGAAGATCTTTTATTCTTTGACGAACAAATCAAAAGAAAGCAAAAATGAAAATTATATTGTTCTTGTTTCTGTATGAGGGTGTGTGTGTGTTTTGTATTTAACTACAAGCGCATTTATGTGGTTTATGATTATCCGTTGATTCGTCTGTTTGTTTTGATGGTTCGAGATAATGTAAAAGAAAGAGATCACTTTGAATACGAAAAACTCGATTGAGTGCCATTATAACGTCTTTCTTTGTTTTGTTTTCAATTGTATCATTTGTCCAAATGGCATCGATGAGAAGTGTTTCGATATAACTCAATGTTGCATTGATATGAATATAATCAACATTAATCGATGATGAACCGAATTTATTCGTATGCATTCGACCGACACGTGAAAGATATTGAAGAAAATCATCGGTCCATTCACGTTGTAAGAACAAACGTTTCAAATAGCCACTTAACATGTCACGACGGTATGTCATTTGTGCTGAATCCAATGTTAATACGTCACCATTGTGTAAATGTCCATCGAAACCATCGTTACGTAGAACGAAGAAGTTTTTTGTTATATCAAATTGAAATAATTTTCTGTAGACCGCATCGACAATGACAGGTATCAATGGAAGAGCAATCGATGATAATTGATTCAATGCTCGAATATCGTCATTGGTAAAATTAATAAATTTAGTTAAATATTCGAAACGATAGTTGAGATCTTGGCGCAATCGAGTGCCATCGATGTGTTCAGTCATTCTTCAGTCAAACGAACAAAAAATCGACAAGAAAATGAAAGCATTCAATCTTTCCTCGTTTTTTTTTCTTCTTTTTTTCCTGTTTCTTTTTTTCTTCTTTTTTTCTCTTGTTGTTTCCCATTTAGTTGATAAACATGACTAAGTTCATATTTATATTGCGTGCGAACAAGTGGAATCCAATTTTCTATTCTCTTTCGTAATTATAGATTTTCTTGATTGAAAACGTGTTCAATTAAAACGGATGAAGACATTTCTCGATGGTTTTTCATGTTGAAACAAGATTTTCTTGAGTTTGTTTAATTTCTTGAAAAAAAACGAGCCATCGATTCGACTCAAATCTTTTGTAAATTAAACTCTTTTCAAGCGTAGAAACTATTTTAAACGTTCTGTTTTTTTCTTTCTCAGTTCTAAATCAGAAAAGCTGATTAGATTCAAGTCAAAGAAAAAGAATTTCCATCGAAGTGAGTTCAGTGTTTAGCTCGAGGCAATATTATACGATTTGATTCCCAGGTATTATATTTATTCAAGAATAAATTTAATAAACAGTTGTCAAGTATCATTTTCCTGCTTTCCAATGAATCAAACTTTAAATCGAAAATAACCTATTGATTTTTTTCTTCTTCTTTCTCACTACCTAACCTTCATATTCGCATGGGCACAGACGTGTACTGATGAAATTATTCATGCGTGAATAAAAAATGCATGCCTTCTTCTTCTTTACAAATAGACGTCAGTCACTTCGATGATTGCTGCATAATCGTCGCGACAAAAATTCAGTTTAATTACTTTTGAAAGCAAAAGCGAACGTTTTTTTCCCCAATGACTCGAGAATATTTAATTGTTAGCGATGATCCAACATCAAATGGAAAGAAAAAAATTAGTATGATTAAAAGTTTTTCATTTACGACGGATGATGATGAATTCGATACAAAAATAGCATCGAATCAAATTAAACAAAGAACGACACGACAAGAAAAAACAATGGAAATACATTCTCAAATTAAACAAAAGAAACCATCATCATCCGAAAGAAATTATTTGCCGTCGAGATTCTTCAAATATCTTTTGATTTTATTTGTTGTTTATTTGTTTTGGTTAACAAGACATTTTTGGATTGAACGAGTTTTATCTACAAATTCACGTATTAGTCGGTCAACTACGACGAAAACTGAAACTTCTGAAGAAGAATCAACCAATTCTTCTTCTTCTTCTCAAATAATTAATCGCGAAATAGCCAAAATTAAACCAGATGAAACACAAAAATCAAGTCTACGAACAAGAAAAACAAAAATGAAATTCAATCAAAAATCAACAACAGACAAAAGAGAAACGACGGAAAATACATCTTTATCAAATGCACGAATTCGATTTACGAATTACGACGATATAATTGCACAATTACGAGACAATCTTAAATCTCACATTTCTCAACGAGATTTCTACGAAACGATATTGAAACGAACACGTTTAAATAAAAAACAAATCGATGAATTTATTTTCAAAAACAATCGTCCAAATTTAACATTGGAAACATTTACTTCTCTTTTGGATTTATTCGATCTAATGATGATCATTGTTCCGAAATGAATTTTTGTTTAAAAAAGGAAATAATAAATTTACCCCTGACCAGGTTCGAACTGGCGACCGTCTCTTTAGAAGAGAGAAATGCTACCATTGCACCACAAGGGTATGCCTTTCTCAAAACCGAACAAAAAAAAATTTTTTTCACTTCATTTATTCGAATAAGAAAAAAAAATCTAAATCGACAAGAAAAATAAATTGTTCGTATTTAGAGCTCCGTTTTTGTTTGTAAATCATCAGCTGGTTGATGTGCATAAATACCGAATTGATTGGCCTTCTTCTTCGGTCCCCAATCATTTCTCGGACTATTATTTCTCGTAATTGCTTCTAAATATCTCGGTTTTTCATTGTAATCATTTTCAATTTCTTCGGCACGAATTAATTTGTATTCTTTGACATAACTGTAAATATAAACTATCGGGATCGGTATGATACAAGCGACGAATATAAACCAACCACAAACAGTACTACCAATTGGAAATACGTATGTTTCATAACCGGCACTTCCTTTGATTTCAATTGGTTTTGCACTGATTAATTTTGTTACGATGACTATCTAACAATTTACAAACAGAAAACAGAGAGTTAAATTTAGTGAAATCATGAACTTGTACAATCATTAGAATAGGCGAAATGATACACCAAGTTAGAAATAAATAATATTGAGCAGCTCGTTTGCCTAACATCATTTTAATATCGTTCATAAAACGATTGTAACCTAAACAGTGACATTGAAATTTGACTTCAACAACAAATGTGATGATTTAAGAACAAACCGTAGATATATGCAACTGAATAAACTTCAAAAAAACCAACAACAACCATCGATGTATCAGCTGCATAACCCATAAATAATTCTAATAAATAGAATCCACCCTGAATCAAAAACAATGTTCAAAATAGATTCAAAATGTTTTTTTTTCTCGTTTCTTGTAAATAAATACTCGACATGTAAATGGTAAACTGATTAAAAACGAAACGATACATGTTATTATAACTGCAAACGATCGTTTCGAACGAAATCGAGGAAATATTTCTATGATCGATGTTATTGGAACATCAGTCAAAGCAAACTAAACATTTCAATTTGAAGATCATTTACAGATAAAAGAAAATCAACCTGTGATCCCAATCCTAATGCTAATAACATCAGAAAGAAAATAATGGAGAAAAATGGACTAGCTGGCATATGTGATAAAGCTTCAGGATAGGTTATAAATGCTAAACCAGGTCCTGAACTATCACTGTATTCAGCAACTGTCTTATTTAATTCTTTGGATAAGAATCCAATTGTTGAAAAAACAGCAAAACCTGCAAAGACGCCAGTAAAACAATCGCAAGACACAACAATACACATTTGTCTAAAACGACTTTTCAATTCTATCGATTATCTTTCAAAAGGAATTTTTACCGAAAAAAATTGTTTTTGAATTTATTCGATGATGAATAAGCGATTAATGAACCAAAACTAAGACCCAACGAGAAGAATACTTGTGTAGCTGCTGCTTGCCACGTCTTTTCAAATGATAAAATCAGTTTAGGAATTTTGTTTTTGCCAAAAATCATTTATTTTCTACTTCAAATTGAGCAACTCGATCCCATTTAGGAATAACATAATACTTAACACCTTCTCCAGCACCCGATAATGTTGCACTTTGAATGATTAAAATTAGCAGTACAACATAAGGAAATATTGCAGTAAAATAAGCGACCTAAATTAATTAAATAGTAGGAAATTCTTTCTTGTGAAAGAAGTTTAAGTCAGTTGACAAAAAACCTTTCCCGATGATTTAACACCACGAATTATACATAAACCAACAATAAGCCAAGAACCAAACAAACACAATGCACCGTACGTTTGTGGAGCTCCAAAATCACTAAAGCTCGCACTTCTTCCTAACAGTAATCTACTAAAAAGTCAATAAACTCAACAGTTTTTTCTAATTTCATTGATCATTTCAATTCTATTTTACTAATAAAATTGTTCAGTTGCTGTTACTTTTGTTTCATTAAACGGAACACAACTGAACGAACTCATGTTTTTGTCTGTCTCGGTCCAATTTTGATATTGTAAGTGTGTACAATTATACGTTGTTGAATTGTCTTGAGCATACGAAGAATTTCGAACCTCATCGGCTATATAACAATGTTCATCGTTCCACCAATTGTCACAACTCGTCCAAAGAAGAGTCGATCGAAACGATGTTATAAAATAGAACAACGCCCAACTAATAATTACATTATAATAAAGCATACAAAACACACTGTTTATTATCATGGCAAATCCAACACCTTTTTTTTGTTGTTGTTGTTCAAAAAAATTTGGTTTTCAAATACAAATGAAATTACCTTGCCATCCTCGTGCGAGTATGAATGATGTTGCCGGACCACGACTCGAGAATTGACCAAGAGCTAATTCGAGATAATAGATTGGAGCACCGATTAAGAAATAAAGAATGAAATATGGAATTAAAAAAGCACCTGAACAACGCAATAATAATCAAAGAAAATAGGAGCAAAAATGAAATCAATACGAACCACCGCCATTCTTTGCAGCTAAATAAGGAAAACGCCAAACATTACCAAGACCAACAGAATTTGATATTAACGAGAAAATAAATTCAAGTGGTCGGTCCCATTCATGATGATCGTCTTCTTCTTCCGATGTTGCAATTGTATTCGATTCAGTGTTTATGACACGATTCGTCCGACGAAACTATTTCAAACAAATCGTTTGAAATCATTTCAAAATCAACAAATCCATTTACTTTCGCTACGAGTCCACTCAACATTGCTATCAAATTTCGAAGAGAAAAAAAACACAATACGCAATAAAATCAAAGACAGTTTTCACTTGTTCTTCTTATACTTGGTCATTATTTACTTTTATTCGAGTACCTTATCGTTAATACATCTGATAATTCGAATATCGAAGGTTAAAAGCATCGAAGTCTCTTTTTTTTATTTTTCTAAATCAATATTTATGTCTTTGAATAGTCCTTGATGAGATCTAGATTTAAATACTGTTTTTATGATCATGACAATAATCGTAAAAGTTCGTTTTTAGATATTCTGTGTGATCATTTTCTGCATTCAAAAATGTAGATTGAAAGTTTTCTCTTCCCTTTTTTTTCTCGAACAGTTGATGTCGATTAATAAACTGATGTTTTCGTTTGTTTGGAACATGTTTTTGCGCAGGTAAAAAGTGCCTATTCGCGACATTTCCAAAGAACAATTGCGCGACGAGTGAAACTTAATGGAATCTTAATAACGAATGTTCTTTTTCAATGAAAGGAGAGCAAGAGGATAATGAAGCATTCGAAACATTTTGTTTGAACAAACATCAACAACACACCTCTTGTTAACATTGAAAAACATTTTCATTTTCTGTTTACGAACATTTCAATAACAATGGTGTCTCGTAATGGTGATACATTCAGTTTTGCTTTCGGTATAATCGGAGGTGTTCTTGCACTTCTTGCTCTTGTATTAACATGTATCGGTCTTGGTCTTCCTTCTTGGTACGTTGCAAATAATCTCAATGGAACATTAACACTTGCACAAGCAAATCTTTTCTCGACATGTTACGTTCCCAATGCAACACAAACAACAAAAACATCTGAACAGACTTGTGTATCTTTCGCATCATTTTCTTGTTCGACATCATCGTATTTCTATTCGATATTTAATGCATCGACATATGCATCCGGATGCACAAATCCTAATCGTGATTCGGGAACATATTATGATTTCGACGGTCCAATTGCTCAAACGCCCATTGATAGTTTCTATCGTCTACGTGCTTCAGCTGCGCTCTCAATTGTTTCGATTTTATTCATATTTTGTTCAGCAATCTTTGGACTTCTAACAGCAATTGTTCTATTAAATGTTTATTTAGTTTTCATTGCTCCAGTTCTTGCAACATTTGCCGTTGTCTTCGGTGTTTGTTGTTTAGTTCTTGCTGGTTCAGTTTTCAATTATACAGGCACCGGTTTTACTCTTTATGTAGCTGGAATTCTACTTGAAACAATTGCTCTTCTATTACTTGCACTTGTTGCTGGACGATTGAATGCAATTGGAATGAAAAAATCGAACGAAGAAGAAGAAGAAGCAATGGTTCCTGAACATCCCAATCAACGAGTTCTCGTTCGACGTATGCAAAAACGAAGATATTAGAGGAAGAAAAAAAAACACTTTTTCTTTTGAAATCATTTCTTCTCAATTAAACTATTTTGCTATATTCAAAATTTTATTCAAGGAAAAACATATGAGTAGATCTATTGAATAGCTAAGCTTCAAGTTCTTCTTGATTTCCCATGGCATATTTTTTCGTCCATTCTCTTGCATTTTCTTCGTACAACTTTCTATTTGTTCGATAGACATTTAAAATTTCATTATCAAGACCATGTTCAGGATTTGGATCTGTTAATAATGAACATAAACTCATGAGAACCGATCGAAGACTCAATGCAGGTGACCATTTATCATGAAGAATATCTAAACAAATATCACCTTGAGGACTTATATTCGGATGATAGACACGTGTTGTGAATTGAATTCGAGGTGGTTTAAATGGAAAATCAGTTGGAAAACGTATTTTTAAATTGAAAGTTCCGCCTTGAAATGGTGATCCATCAGGACCACGAATGAATCCAGTCCAATTGAACATATCTTGTGATGGATCGACCGGTCGTGCATCACAAAATGGTGAAGGCTCTGATTCGAATGCTTTCAGTTGTTTCGACAAGCATCGAAGTAATGCCATCGCAGTTTAATCTCAAAGAAAGAAAATAAATCAATTCGTCATTTTTTTTCCTTTTAAAAGTTTTATGTCAGCAGACAAATAGAAAGAGTTATTGCATCACTACCTTATCGTTCGTATTCTTTACAAAAAAAACATACTGAAATGCAATGCACACGCGCGTATCTCAATGTCTTTTCTTTCTTTCTTTTTGTTATTGTGTGCGTCATTGAAGGAGGAAGAAAAATGGTATTGCTATCATGTGTACGTAACCATTTTAGACGACGTTTAAACTATTTTCAAGTGAGAAGAATGTCTTCGACTGAAACATCAACAGTGGAATTAGTCTTAAGTCCAGTCGATCAATCGGCACGTGGACCAACAGATTTCTCCCATTGGGGTGCGTATAGTCATTCAAAGATATTCATTTATCTATCAATTCGATTTAGTAATTCCAAATCGTTTATTGGCAAGTGCATATCCAGGCGAAAAAAATCCAGTTTCTCATCAAAAATTGACATATGATATAATAGCAACAGGCGTTCAAGTTATTGTTAATCTCATGGAAGAACAAGAATTGACAACATTTACACCTTATAAAGAAATAATGCAAGAACATGTGAAAGCATGTATATGATTATGAATTGAATATTTCTTTGGATTTTTCGTGTTGTTTTTATTAGCAAATCGTCGAATTGAATTTCTTTCATTTCCTATTCGTGATAGATCTATAAATGATGATCATAACGCAGTTTTGGAGTTTTGTTTGAAGCTTTGTGATCGAATTAAACGTGGAGAAGTGATTCTTGTTCATTGTTGGTTTGTATTCGAATAATGATTTTTAAAAATTGAAGGATTTTGTTAGGGGTGGTCACGGCCGAACAGGAACGATTATTTCCATTCTAATTGGAATACTATTCGGTTTAAACGGTAACCAACAAAACAAACTGATTCTCATTTGTTTTTTTTTGTCGATAACAGGCGAAGAAGCATTGCTAATGAATAGTGATTTACATGATCAACGAATTCGAACAAAAGGAATTCCTAGTCCAGAATCAAAAGGTTTTTTTTGTTCTCTGTCGTATCTCGAATGTTTTCTTTCGAATATTTTAGCGCAAAAAGATCAAGTTCGTACAATTCTTGATGAAATGTATCACAAAAAAGCAACACAAAAATAAACAGTATTTTACAATTTTTATTAAAATTGTTCGATTTAATCAATGTTTAATCTATGAAATAAACAAGACATATCATATGAATTAGTTCTTTTTCGCGTATATCTCGGTCCATTGCTTAACTTTTTCATAAAATTTGTCTTTATTCGTTTTGTAAAGATTGATAGCTTCATTGTTCAGTCCATGATCGGGATTTGGATCGCTTAAAAGTGAACATATTGAGATTAAAAGATTTCGTGTTGTTAAAACCGGAGACCATTGCGAGTGAAGAATATCGAGACAAATTTCACCATTTTCACTAACATTCGGATGAAATATTCGAGTAGTAAAACGAACATCGGGCGGTTTGAATGGATAGTCACTTGGAAAGTCAATTGTTAAATGAAATCGACCGTGAGCATAGGATGTTCCATCAGGCCCATCGATGTAACCGATCCAATGTGTCATATTTTCTTCAGGATTCTCTGGTGCTGCATGACAATATGGCGGCGGATTTTTACGCATTTCTTCATAATGAATGATAAGACGTTTATTGAATGCCAACATTGATCACACAGAGTAATATTATCTAAAATAGAATATTCCAATGTGCAAGTTTGTGAAACGTCATCATTAAGGAAAATTTAGGGAGTAAAAATCCACGGAAATGACGTCATAAAAATAATGGAAATTTTCTCTTTGTTTTAATGGTGACGAATAATTTTGTTAGCTATTGGAGTGACATCACTATGATTATGATAAAAAGTGGCTTTTTTTTATCATCATTATTCATTTTTGAAAACTTGTGTGAATGCTGTTTTTATCTAATGAAAATTCGATCAATAATGTATCTCGTGGAAATAACCAACATAGAGCATATTTCGTTTGCCACGAAGTTATCTTATCGGCAGCTGTTTTTATGAATTCAGGTATAAAAAGAATATTGACATCTTTGTTTTTTGAAACATTTCTTACTTATTTTTTCGTTCGTTCTTCAAAGAAACGAAAAAATAACTGTGCAATCGCGTAGTCCTCACAAAACCTCCGTATCGATTCGTAAATACACGACTATATATTTTAGCAAACTCCACTCTTGTCTGACCTCTATGTCTGACACCGATTTTAGTCTCGATAATTTCCAATTAAGTCAAATGCATGGTCCAACACCTTATTCACATTGGGGTAAATTTCATTGAATTTCTTCATAATCTTCGAGTTTGATTTCAGTAATTCCTAATCGTTTATTAGCAAGTGCATGTCCAGGTGATCCTGATCCCAATCTTCATGAAAGAGTCATACGAGATCTTGTGGACACGGGCATACAAGTCGTAGTCAATACAATGGAAAATAGTGAATTGGCAAATATTCGACCCTATGAACATCTTCTCATGAATTATGCTCGACAAGGTAAATGATTAGATTTGATTTTTATTCAAAAATTGATTTCTACATGTTTATTTTAATGAAAAGTGAATCGAGAAATCGAATTGATTTCATTTCCAATTCCCGATCGATCTGTACATAAAGATAATCAACATGTTCTCAATTTTTGTTTCGATCTGTGTACTCGTCTAAGAAAAGGTCAAATCATACTTGTTCATTGCAAGTAAGTAAATAAAAACAAAATAAATCATATTTAAACTGAAATTCCTAGAGGTGGCCATGGTCGAACAGGAACAATAATTTCAATTATGATTGGAATTCTTTTTTCGATGAATAGTCAGATGATTGTTTTCTTTTTTTTCAATATTTTCATGAGTTGATTTGTTAAGGTGAACAAGCTTTAGCAATGAACAGACATTTACATTCTCAACGACAGATTGTACCACGATATTCAAGTCCAGAAGTTGGGAGTAAAGATCTTCATTTGTTTTTCGTTTCTAACTTGTTTCGTTGTTGTTCTAGTTCAATGTGAACAAGTTCGTGTTATTCTCGATGAAATCTATCGAAATAATCAAAAGACAAAACATTAAATTCCACTCGACCTTGTTTTCTGTTTATTGTTTTTGCGGTTTTTTTTGTTTGTTGAAAATAAATTTTGAAAAAACTGACAAAAATACTTTCGATTGACGTGATCTACTAAACGTGCAAGCAGTAAAAAGTATGTCTATTTGCACTTGATGAGCTGACTAATTTTTGTATGTTCAGAGAATTATCATTGAAAAACGCATGAATAACATTTGTTTTTCTATTTTTGTATGGACTGTAATCGACACCTTAAGTGTAAATAGATGATTTTTAGTGAACTCTTTTAAAGTCACGAGAACATAGTCAAAGTCATGTGTTTATCAAAGTCGCCGAGATCGCTAATTGCAATGCAGTTTCCAAACAGTAGACATAATCATCAAGTACCGAGGCAACAAATTGAAAAACAAACGTGAGAATCTTTAGATTGCTGGCAAATCACTATTTAGGATTGAGAAAAGTCAGTATTTATTTTGATTTACTTTATGATTTTAGAGTTTATTATTCCAAGAACAATATCTCTTTGTTCGAATGCACTAATAATCCAAGACTATAAATTCCTCAAATCGCACGTTATAATTCTAATTCTCAATCTCAATTCAAAACAAAATCGGTATGTTTCAGTTTGTGTTGTTTTTTTCGTCCGTTGAATTCAACAGGCTAGTAACCCTATGCGCCACTTGAAGCATCGAGTAGAATCACAAAAAGATCTGTCAATATTAAATTATAAAATAAGAGAACGAATAAAAAACACCGTAGAATATGCATATGTGAAATAAGATGGTTAATCACAATCGGTTTTTACCCTGTGTATTGATGAAGTCATGTGAAGACAAGCATTTGTTTTTCCGTATGCGTATGATAAAAAGAATTTCAAAGAAAGATTACTAATAAATCGATATGATTTTGAAATCACGCCCAAAACAATATGAATAATTCGCCGTATCTCGCAATAACTATAGGGAAACTGCCATGTATTTATATAGGTAAGGCTTCAACTCGAAAACCCAAAACTTTTCTTGCATACTGAGAATATTCCAAATTGAAAAGCAGAACGATCTCTATTTAAGAGACAATACATTTCGAAAGTAAAACATTCATCAAATCTGTTTAGAAGCGGGATGAATTACAAATTATTGCTTTGTCTATTATGCGGGTTCGTTTTGTTCACAGCAAGTTCACTGACACAACGAACAGTCGATATCGACAGTGAGTATCATTTCATTTTTCAACAATCTCCTTTCGAATTCAATTTTAGCAATGAATGATTGGATTGTTCTTCGTTATATCCGTGCATTCGAATGTAACGGTAAAAAGCCACAAACTCCGCCACAGCGATGCATTTTGAATTGTAAAAAAGCTGGTTACAAAGGTGGTCACTGTAGTCCACGATTGAATTATACGCAATGCAAATGTCTTGGTCGACCGGTTCGTAAGAAAGTCTCTCATTGAATGATCTTTCGTTTTGGACGCTTTTTTGTCTATTTTTAATCCTGTTGACATATTTTTTTTAGTCACAAATTTTCAAATCTCTGTTACTAAAACAAATCTTTTTATTTGTCAGTCATTGTTGAACAATAAATTAATCTCAAATCGATTCTTTTCTTTCTTTCTCTCACGTTTTTGACTTTTTAAGAAGAAAAAAAAGGATATTGATCGTGTCTTCCGTTTTGTCTGTCTCCGGACAAGTGACATATACGTATATGTATTTCTCTTCTTTGATGCCACGACCAGTTACAGATTTGTATCGATCGAGAAGACAACAATGATCGTTCAACTAATCTCAATCATCGTAATTTCTTGTGAGTTTGTTCTCATCAATTGCCAATTAAATCTTTATGATAGAGATCGATCTTTGGATTTCGATTGTTTGTATTATCATATTGAAAATGAGAAATTAGCTTATCAACAATTATCGAATGTTGTCGATGAATTAATTCCATATTGTTTTCGCTCGAATTCAACTCGTTTTTCTGATTATTCGAATATTTCCGAAGAAAAATTCACCTTCAAACAATTATCTCTGTCAAATATCACCAGTGAACAACTATTAACTTGGTCAGCACCAATTGATCTCGTCGAAGATTATCAATTCTATTTAACTACATTGAATAAATCCTTATCGAATGAATTGTTCTACAATTGCACTCGACCTTGGTTTGGCAGTCGATGTCAGTATTCGTTTGAATTCGACGATCGAATGTCGATCAATGAAATCGTTTCCAGTGAATTCTCTCGAAAATTCTCGTACATCGATTCGGCGGAAAAGTCAATTCAACTGCCATGTTACGTTCATCTCGATTGCGATCGAGGTGAACCGAATTTATGTCTCGATTGGCGTGAGATTTGCGATGGTCGAATCGATTGTTTGAACAACGGCATCGACGAACAAAATTGTTTCGAAATCGAATTAAACGAATGTTCAGAAGATGAATATCGTTGTCATAATGGTCTTTGTATATCCGACGAATTCTGGGAGAACGGAGTCAATGAAGCCGAATGTCTCGATCGATCTGACGAACTGCCCAATGTTTCGTATTTGACCGAATGTTATCGAGATCCGAGATTTCATTGCGAAGAACATACATGTCGAAGTAATTGGCACGAATTCTCATGTGGAGATGGCGAATGTGTGCAGAAATTTAATCAATGTCATAATGGAAGACATATTCAATTGATTGAATCGATTTCGAGTCAAGGAAATTTAACAGAAAAATGTTGGTTAGCGATGTTATGTTTAACTAAATTAGATCGACAAATTCAATGTGAAAATCTACTCGAATATCTTCAAACTTGTGAGTCGATCTTCGAATTCCCGATTGGACCAATTCATCTCGGTCATATTCGATTTTTATATGAGAAACCGTATTTCAAATTAAAAAACAACAATCAAACGAAATTCTTGTATCCAGATTACATTTGTTTTGATGATGATCGATGTGATTGTATCAATCCCACGTATTTCTATCGAAATTTAACTTGTATTCATTCGAAACAAATCGATTTTCAATCGGAAATCACTGGTTACCCGTGGATTGACTTAATTTTCGAATTGAATTATCATTTTTCATCGTGTTTAATTCAACAATCGATGAACATCGAACTGAATAATCAATCGACGATGTATTTCTGTGAGAATTCATCGAAAATCATTTCGAAACATCGAATTCACGATCAACAACGAGATTGTTGTTTCAATGACGACGAAAACTCGTCGTTGAGTTGTTCAATCAATGACAAATATCGAATCAACTGTCCAAATGAAGATCTCTGTCTTTCATCATTACAATCCATCGAAGATTGTCCCGATTATGAAGCTTACAACGATCAACAAATATCTTTCGAAAGTTTTTGCAATGGTTTCGAAGAATATCTCTTCGAAGACGCCGACAACGGGCAAATTCAAACCGACGAAACCAATTGCGATTATTGGCCGTGCAACAATCTCTATTCTCGTTGCGATGGCCATTGGTTATGTCCGCAAGGTGAAGACGAATACGAGTGCGATGATATCGGTTGTCCGTTTGGAACACATCCGTGTTTATCGTTTGTGAATTATTCATTGAGTTGTTTGCCATCGGAGAGAATCAATGACGGAATCATCGATTGTCTCGGTTCGTCTGATGAAATGAATTATTGTCGAGAATTTTACCCGTCGAAATCGGATTATGAACGATTTCGTTGTTTGAATAGTGATTTATGTTTATCAATTCATGATTTATGCAATGACATATCGTCGTGTCCGCAATCGGACGATGAATTATTTTGTCAAGAGAATAATTTTATTTGTCAAACAAATTCAAATTCAACAATCGAAAATATTCTTTGTCAATTAAGTGAATTCAAACGTAAACGAATTCTTCATTTTTCCATTCAAACCTCGATTTCCTATCCTGATGCATCATCAACATCTCAATTGATGATACCCTGGACGCCTCCTTCATCGAACACTCGAATTCCAACAGCAATCGAATCTCGAAAATTGTTTTTCTCTCGTTCGCCGTTGGATTGTTATCGTGGATTAACAGTTCGTATTCGTTCGTCAAACGAAAACGACGAAACGTACGGTTGCATGTGTCCACCGAGTTACTACGGTGAACATTGTCAATATCAAAATCAACGAATAAGTTTAACAATAAATCTAATTCGTTTAACTCAATCAGAGATTTACACGATTTTAATTCTGTTAATCGATGAAAATCGACAAGTTGAATCTTACGAACAAATCGATTACACGTCGAGTCAAAGTTGTTCGATTAAATTCAATCGATATCTTCTCTATTCGACACGACCGAAAAATCCATCGAAAAACTATTCGATTCATATTGATATTTACGAAAAACGAACGTTAACCTATCGAGCTAGTTGGCTCATTGAAATTCCGTTTGTTTTCCTTCCCGTCAATCGTTTATCGATTCGTCTTGAAATTCCATCGAATTCTCTTTCGATATCTTCGAAATGTTCATTCGATTGTCAACATGGCGAATGTATTCAATATCAAAATCGAAACAGTTGGTTTTGTCGATGTTCTGCCGGTTGGTCAGGCGTTCGATGTGAGCAACAAATCCGTTGTGATCAATGTTCATTGGATTCGTTGTGTGTTGGTTCGATCGATAATCGATCGATTTGTATTTGTCCATTGACAAAATTCGGTCGTCGATGTTTATTAAGTTCGTCATGTGAATTGAATTCTTGTGAAAACAATGGTCAATGTATTCCAACGGATCTGAGTCGACCATCGAGTGAATATATTTGCATTTGTTCCGAAGAATTCTTCGGTCCGAAATGTCAATTTCGAAAGTCAAAAATCGATATTATCTTCGAAAATGTAAATATGCCATCGTATGTCATTGCTTTTTTTCTCACAATTTCCAATGAATCTCAACCGAGTAGCACAATTCTCATTGAAAAATTAACTTTATTCCAACGAATGATTACATTTCGTCTGTCAATTCCCTATCATATGTTAATCTTAAAATCGAATGAAAAATATTATTTAATTGTTGTTCAACAAATGCCTTCGATCGATATTCTAACCTCGTTAAATCCAACTCGAGAATGTTTACCCATTGATCTCATCTTCAATTCAACATTGATGAAATTATCTCGATTTGAACGCATAAAATACTATCATCTTGTTTGTCAAATGAATTATCAATTGAATTGTTTTCTCGATGAATCTTATCTTTGTCTTTGTACTGAACATCATCACGCCAATTGTATGCTGTTCGAACGCGAGAAGAATCTCGATTGTTCATCGACAAATTATTGTCGAAATTCCGGTCAATGTTTACAAGATCATCCAGCTTGTCCATCGTCGATAATCTGCGTTTGTCAACAATGTTTCTTCGGTTCTCAATGTCAATTCTATGCCAAAGGTTTCGGTTTAACTCTTGATGAAATTCTCGGGTATGAAATCAAGCACAATAGTTTCCTTTGGGAACAAACATTACCCGTGAAAATCAGCGCCATTCTAACGATGTTTATGTTCGTCATCGGAATTCTCAATGGAATATTTTCAATTTTAACTTTTAACAATAAAACAGCACAAGAAGTTGGCTGTGGTTTGTATTTACTTTCATCGTCGGTGACCTCGTTATTGATTGTCATTACGTTTACTTGTAAATTTTGGTTTTTATTCTTTTCATTTACGGATTTTTTCGGCCGAAATTTTGTTCTCTATTTCAATTGTATGTTTATTGAACCATTATTGAAAATTCTTTTGTATATCGATAATTGGCTGAATGGTTGTATTGCTGTTGAACGAGCCATTGCTGTCTTTCGAGGCATTCATTTCAATAAAAAACAAAGTAAATCAGCGGCTAAACGTGTCATTCTACTGATTATTTGTGTGAATGTCGTTCTTCTTATTCCACAATTATCGTATATTCATTTATTTAATGATGAAAAAGAGAAACGAACCTGGTGTGTCGTCATTTATTCATCGATTTTACATATTTACAATACATTTTTATTATTCTTTCATTTTCTAATTCCATTTTTAATAAATATGTTTTCAGCAATATTTATAATAATTCTCACAGCTCGACAACGAACAACAACACAGACGAATCAATTATATTTAAAACAATTTAAAAATAAACTAAATCAACATAAACATTTATTAATTAGTCCAATCATTTTAATTCTTTTATCTCTGCCTCGTTTAATAATTTCATTTAAATTAGATTGTAAAAAGTCGTCGAAACATTTTTGGTTGTATTTAATCGGATATTTCGTTTCGTTTATGCCTTCAGTATTTGTCTTTGTTGTTTTTGTTCTGCCATCGACAATCTTTAAGAAAAGTTTTAAACAAGCAATTCTACGTGGTCGACATCATACACCATTATTTAAAATCATTTTCTATTCGAAATAAAACTCTTGTTTGACTCAAACGAATTATGTAGATCGATTGAACGAGGTATCTTATCGGTCCTATGGTCTAGCGGTTAGGACATTGGACTCTGAATCCAGGAGCCCCAGTTCAAATCTGGGTAGGACCTTTTTTTTCTTTTCCCGTTCTGTTGCTCTTCTTTCTTTCTTTCTTTCTTTTTCTGTTCAGTTTTGTCTTCTTTATTCATGTTTAAAATCATAATAATAAAATCACTTCATTGGTACAATTCTTCTTGTTCGAACAACGATGATTGCTCGTAAACGTTGAAAAAACAAAGATCGCTGGTTAAATTCCATCGTCAACCAATAAGTAGTCACAATTGGTGTGAGAAAAATGCCATAATATGAAAAATACATACAGAACGAATAGTAATCAGCAGCAACACTCATCGGTACACCAGAAGCATAAGCTGTATTGAGAATGAGAAGTGGAACTGATATGATAAAATAAATAATAAATATTGGCACAAATTCGATAATTAACTTTCGACAATGTCTCCAACGGATTTGTTGTTGTGCTCGACGTTTATAATAGAAAATCTTTAGAAAAAGAGCTGAACCAAAAATAAGAAATATGAGTGTAGACATCATATAATTAACGACGTTATCCCACACAAATACGATTGAATTGCGTGTTGCACAAGCTGAATAGCCACATCGAGATTTTGTATAATCAGGTAGTTTATTACAAGAATCAATAATAAATACATACAAATAAAATAGAATTGGATAAACAATGAGAACGATCATGGGAATGTAATGAACTAACAAACGTTTTTGAAATGTCGAATGCCAAGTTTTATGAAAAATCAAAATATGTCGTTCGATTGTCATCCAAACAATCAAATCAATGACTATTAAATATACTGTATAATCAATAAATGTCCAAAAAAGACAATAGGATGCTGTGAAAAACAAAGGACGACCCGTTCGATAGAAATAGGCCATCGAAACGATGACAGTTAATTGATAGAATAGATCAAAAAATACAATGAGAATCAACATTTGATTATATAGAGCATTTCGAAGTTTTCGTTTGATGAGATAATATGATAGAACAAAAATTGAACAGAAAATCGATGGAATTAAAAATACTACGAACAGCCAAAAACGAACAGGCAGAGATATGAACATCGTTGACGATCTTACTACTGAGACCCTACTCGAGTAAATGAGATTCTAGTGCGTTGTTTTTTTCTATTTCATTGGTTTTCATTAATGAACTAAGTCATTTAATCTATTAATAGATATTAAATAGCAAAGTCTCATTAAAATATCAGTAATTAGTTTGATCTCAAAGACCGACTTTCTTTTGTTCTTCTGTTTTCGAAAGCCGAAGAAAAACATCGAAGAGCAATAAAAAAAAAGAACGGCCCTTTTGCACGAAATATCAATAGTATCACGTTTTTTTACATTCCTTATCGATGAATAGAAAATTTCATTTTTTTTCTCTGTGTTTCTTTCTTCCATTCTATGGTTTCGTATTGGTAAAAGAATCATTGTCTATATTCATCACAAGACTAACGGAGTAACGCAAAGATATAAACATTAAATTCAAGTTTACCATGATCTTCTTTGAGAATAATGAAAAAGTTCGTTTAGTTTTCTAATCTTAATGAGTTATTTATTTGTTCTTCTTCTTCTTTTTATTAGAATATTTCAAAAGTTTTCAGTTTCCTACGCGTTCAATTACAAAACAAAGAGAAAGAATTACTTCAATTACAACGAAAAGATCCATCTCTTTCCGTACCTGATGCTCAACAAATCGAGATAGTTGTTGATGCAATTGCATCACTTCAACTATCAACAGAAGATGATTCGTTTGTTTTTGCATCTTCAGTTGATGATGATGATCTCTCGTCATCGTATGTATCCGCTTGTTCGGATGATTTTAATGCTATCAAAGCTCTTCCAATGAATGTTTGGTTAGCCGAACCACGAGCAATCCAACAGGCACAAAATCAACGACAGAAATCGATTTTTGATCATCTTTTAACATTACCAATTGAAGCCTATTTAGCCTCATCATGGCCGGAAACTACAAATAAAACAATGAGCAATCGTTGTCTTATGGCAAATCATTTACTTTTCATGTCATTAAATACTTTCAAACCTTCATCAACTATTATTCCTACGTAAATAGAAATTTACTTTGAATTTGTTCGTATAAAAATTAATAACTATTTTTCTGTTTGTTTATTTATTTAGGCAAACAAACAAATCGGTGCAAAGTTTTTTAACTGAAGAAACTGGTTTTGCTAAAGAATGTTGGTTAAAACCAAATATGAACTAAACATGTAATTACGAATGAACAGACTCTGTCGAAGACAATAAAAACTGCGATTCTATTTTTTCTTTTTTATAATAAAAATATATAAATTCTATTTTTTTTGAGAGAATAAATAAACAAGTTTGATTAATGAAATCGTATTGGTGGTCTTTCGATAGTTCGACGTTTAAACGTAGAAATGATTTTCATTTAACGTCACTGTTAAAACTGTTGCTTGAGATAAATAACGATGATATTCATCTTTGCGATTGTATAACAATTGATCGGACAATTACGAGCTAATGAAAGTCGTTTGCCAAGCATCGAATGATTTCTTTGGTTGATCTGCGATTAAATTTTCAGTTCGATTAACAATCTTCAATAGACAAATGCGACTATTTAATAAAAAATTGAAAAACGACAAAGTTATTTCCGTTGTAAGAAGATTTATATCCATCCATTTGCAGAAATTCATCGCCGGTATCATTTTCAAGACCTGTCAAACTAGTATATAAACCGGCAATGGAAGCAAAATATTCGATTGTATATCGAAATGTGACTTGATGATATGTTTGTATTGACGTATGAATAACTTTTGATGCATTGCATTGGACTGATTGGTTCGTGAAGATTTTCTCTGGCAACTTTTAAGATTGTCAATTGATTACAATCGAAATTCGTATTTAAAAAATAAATAGTTAATATAAATGGTTGATTATCTAGCAGATCGAAATTAAGTAATTTGATCTTCATCTGTTCGTGTTTCAGCGAGAAGTTTGAGATTCGTAGAGAATTTCGCATTACGACGATCTTCGTCACAAGCTAATTTTGGATTGTCAACTTCTCCGATTGGATAAAGTGCAAAGTATATTCATTACTGAAGAGAAATGCGAAAATATAATGAGAACAAACAGTGAAAATGATATTAAACCACCGACCCAAAATTCTCCTTCGTCGATGGCTTTTTTTGGGAAAATTTTCAATAATCCAACGATTAAAAGCATTAGAACAGCGAGAGTTATCGCCATCAATGTCCAAAATAAAGTCGAAACAAGAATACAATGTTGAGTAGTGCCATATAAAACAAATTCGCCAAAAGAATATCTTCGGATTCAGTTGAATCAGGTGCTCGAGGATAATTTGTGATTCCATGTGCATCGATCATTGTATTGACACTGACTTCATCTGGTGAAGCTAATGGACAAACACTTGCATACATTAATCCCAAAGATGAATTTCTATCTTGTAAATAACCAGCAGCAATGATTTGTTGAATTTAAACTGAGATTACGAGGTGTAAAATAGAGATATATTTTTCCACACCTTCATCATAATTCCAATAAGTAAACCATGGATTAGTCAAATTTTGATTTTTGTCAACAGCTAAACCACATACAATCGATTCTCGAAATGGAATTTCAAATCGAGTGTCATTATGATCTTTTTGTGTAGTTATGTAGAATTTCGATGTTTCAACATTAGCATAGATTATCGAATCGTGACTTGCTAACATCAATGACAAATATGGACAATAATCTGTCTCAAAATCATCATCATATACGTACAGACAATGCCGATCAAAAGAAACAAAATCATTTCAATATATACAAATGCATTTTACAAAACTTATTGAAAATCGACCGATTTTTATACTCAATATGTTCTTTAACAAAATCACTCAATTATTGAATAAGAACCGTTTTTTCCTCTCTAATTAATTTGCACATCAAAAATATTTTTGCTCGATTTCAACTAAAACGATATTCAAGCAAACAATTAACTTGCAATCATTACTGTAAGAAAACACATCTTATCTCTGTTTACAAATGATAACAAATATTTCGTTTCGTAAATAAAAATTGTACCCGTAATCACTAAAATATCCATGAATAATTCAGCCAAGATCAACTGTATCTACATCTATCAAACAAGTTTATCTTCTTAGTTAATCACTCAATAAATTTATTCTTTAGATTTCACGAATGAAATAATTATTTCTGATTGGAAACAAATGTTTCTATTATCAGTCAATGAAAGGAAAATCAATTCAATTGATATTATATCCTTGCAATAAGACAATTGATGAAAATAGCTTCAAATGTTCCTGCCAATCTGAACTTTATGGTTTATTGAATGTTTATGAGGGATCGATCAATTGATCGCCAGTTCCACTATGAGTATTACTCAACAAAAACACAAAAAAAGAAAAAATAGATATAGTAAACGTTCTATAGAGACAAATTTTAATTTGATCTGTTAATGATAAGATAAAAATCATTTTTTGATGATCTCTTGGACTTTTTTAATATATTCATCACCATTGAACAAGCCGGCGAGATATTGTTGTAAAAGTTGTTTAAGTTTCTCTTCTTCACTTCGATGATCCTTAAAAAAAGAAATGAAATAAACTAAACTTGACTTGACTTGTGACTTGAGAAAGTCATAATTTGCCCATGTCTGCTCAAAATATAATAAAGATAAAATGACATATTGGAAACTTACAGTAAATGATAATTCATGTCTTATTGAATCTCTTTGAACATTATTTTGATTTTGAACATTTGCTTCATCATATTCGTCATCGGACAGTTTTTCAATTGCATCCGTAAGAACCTTCTTAGCTTCTCGAATTTCTTTTAATAATTGTTCATATTGAGTTCGATGATATCCCATGTTCTCGATTTTTTCGTAAAACCGTCGGTTAAAATCGGTTTTTCGTTTTGTGCCATTATTTTCACATGTTAGTACATGTGCAATCCAATTGACTCTATTCTTGCGAAACGACATCGAGTTTGCACAATATCCGCACATATATTCTCCAAGTTCTATTGATTATTTTAGTAAAAAACATATTATTCAAGAAATATTTTAATAAAGAGCTCACCATTTTTTGGAATACTATATTCTGCAAAAAGATGTCGAATAGCTGGCCGAATACTAGACATGTCACTTTTTAACAAAATAAGAACTTATCTTAAAAAAAAACTACGAGAGAACTATTGTTTTAAGAAAAACTAAAGTGTTTGAAAAACAAACAAACAAAGCCATATAGATTAAATTAATTCAATCAAATTCTTCAGCATGCATAATATTCTCTAACGGAATAAAATCCATAGAAATAAAAGAAAATTATTGTAATTAGCTTACATGTATTTCACATGAATTATCTTTTCATAAGTATCAAAAAAGATCTATCACATCTTTTGAACAATATCCACAAATAGATTAGCTATGAACAATGGAAAAAAATAGAATAAAGGTCTATTAATGGTTATATATATGGATGGTCAGTTAATAAACACCAATACGTATTTTACTAGAAAGGACATCTTTCCCCCAACTAGACTATTAAAAGATTCTCTCGCTTCACCCAACATACGAAAAATAAGAATAATTTTCTCACGAATACTGTTTTTCGAAACGGCAATCACTCATATTTCGCACAATCCATCGCGTTGAATAAATATTCAAAATCGAACAGTCACAAGCGTCCGGCTTTCCCTAGTAGACTTGACAACACCATATTTTCTTCTTTCCATTTATGAATCCATGGCAAATAATAGTGGTAAAGGACAATGTATTCGATTTGAATGATCATTGATCAGAATTGAATGAAGATTTAAGTGAAATTGAAATTCAACGAGATGTTTTTAGAGAAAAACTTACTCAACAAATGATATCCGATGAGAACAATCAATTTATAAAACAAATTCATCAATGGGAAAAGAAATCAATTGAGAATATTCAACAAACAACAAACGATTGTCGACAAGGAATCGTTCAAACTGAAAATGAATATTTTCATCGAATTGATAATAAACTAACAGATTTAACTAAACAATTAAAATATGTTTGACAAGAAAATGATGTTAATCAAACTGATTTAAAAGATTTAAGACAGAAACTATCAATTCTAATCGAAGAACTTGAAAAACCATTAGATATACGAATTCGATTCACCTCAACAATATTCATCGAGAAGATTTCAATTTATCTACCATTTTCTCTAGAAAATAACAGTAATTCAGCTCTAATCACTAATACTACTAAATGGAGACTATTTGGAATAAGAGTCGTCGAGGGAAATGGTGAAGGTAATCAACTGAATCAATTACATGCTGCAACATATCTATGTATTGATGATGATCTATCGTTGTATGTATCCGGTTGGCAAAATCATCGTATTGTCAAATGGTTACAAAATGCTCAGCAAGGTACTGTTGTTGCTGGTGGACAAGGACAAGGAAATAGTTGAGCACAATTGAATCATCCTCAGGGAATTCTATTGGATCGATTCGGTAATTTATATATTGCAGATTCGAGAAATCATCGAATAGTACGTTGAAGAAAAGAATCAAACGTAGATACTGTTCTTCTCGGAGGAAATGGTCAAGGACAAACGCAAAATCAATTCGATCGTCTTTTCGGTTTAGCTTTCGACCGAAACGGTCAACTCCATGTTGCTGATTATCAGAATCATCGAATTCAAAAATTTCAAATCAATTAAATATTTATTTATTTAAACGACAGGAAAATATTGTTGAGCAAATTTTTGTCTTAGATTTTCTTTTAAAATTTGTCTATAATCCTCGTACTGTTGTCGAATTGCATTTTCATAAACATGTCGATCATCATCGAGTAACAAATTGAGTATTGACAATTGTTTCCTATCGAACAGCGGTAAACATTGTTGAAACGAATTCAAATCAACATTCAGCAAACAACCATCATGTTTCTCGTGAATTTCATCTGATGAACAAACAAGACAAGGTTCACATCGAGCCAAATCAACTGGAATCACTCTCGTTGATTTCTGTTGTCCGTATAACCATGACGAAAAATAGGCGTCGACAGCTTGAGGAAGTACAGATCGTTTGATACCCATCATAATCCCAAAATTGAGACGAGTTCGAACAACACGATAATCGGCTGCTTGCATTCTTCTTCTTCTTCGAATTGAATGAGAAGAATTGAAAAGTGTTTCTCGTGTATATATAGTTGATGATGACTTTAATTGATTTAATCATTTAACATTCCGATGTGATGAATGTCAAAGAAAAGAAACAGATTATTTCTCATCATTCATCGGATGAAAACATGTTATTGTTGTTCATATTTGTCACAACAACCCCTTTCACAGCTTGTCGATCGATGGATGATGTTAAAGATGAGAAAAAAAGCAGATCACGAAGAACATCCTGTCGAGAGCTAGATCTATTAGCGAATATGGAAAATGACATTTTGATGGATTCTCGTTTCTTTTTTTTTGTTATGGTTATGCGTCAACAACGTATCATGAAAAACATGAGACGAGAAACGAAGGGCGAATAAAAAGAAAGGTCTACACGATCGACTCTTGCCACCACAAATGTACTGTTTTGTTATTTGGTAAACGCATCCAACTATTTTCTTTTCTTTTTTTTTTCATGTTGTTATCAGTTGGCACGCGTACAACGAAAAAAGAAGAAGAATACGTCTGTTCGAAATAATTTTTTCTATTCTTTTGCCACGTAAATTAAGCGTGAAACAATGTGAGTATTATTAAATCATCTCTCACAGCTTGAAGCCAATAAAAATTTGTTTCGATTAATTCGCAATCGATTCGTTTTGACCTTGTTCTACGTCTAGTTTGTAATTGTCTATCTATGTACAAGTGTCATCAGGATAATTCAGTACGATTGAGTGAACAAAATAAACTCTCTTATTCGACGTCTAATGACGAGCGAGCAATTGAGTTATCTATATCTCTTTTTCTTCTTCCGAGATAATGATGTAACAACGAGAGATTTCATTTGATCAATCCGCGGAGAGTCTTAGACGTCTGTTTTGATCTAAACGAGGTAATTTCCTTCGAGATTCAATCTCCATCAATGCTTTCTTTTGATTTAGAATGTCTCCATCGATGTTATCTTTGATTTTCTTCTTCGTTATACTTTGTCAATTTGTCTGTTTTGGAAATAGTTGTTCGATATTTCCTTCATTGAATTGTTCATGTTTTCAATCGAATCTTGATTCGACTTCGACCTATTCTCATTTATATTGTCAAGGCAATTTGTTAACAGACAAAACCTTTCAATCTCCATATGGTTCGGATTTTCGACGCGAGAATTACTTTCGAACGATTTCGATTGAAATTCGTCACGAAAATCATCTCGAAATTCGTTCGAATCATTTCGATTCATTGGCAATGTTATTTTCTGGAACGAATCTTCACGTTCCAATCGATGTTTCTCTTCGATTTATTGGTTTTGAAACGATCACATTCCACGAGAAATCGTTAACTTCATCGATCTTTCAACGAAAACATCAAACGAAACGTTTGCATATTTATCTGATTCCAAAACAAAAGAATCTAACTGAAGTAAATTCTTTTCCTTGAACGAGAAAAAAAACAAATAATTTGTTTTGAATTGAAATTTAGTTGGAATTAAACGATGAAAATTCGTCGAATATCGACAATCAATTTAATTTTCATCGAAATTGTTTTTCAGGTTTAATTGTATCTGAATTGACATTTTATATTCACACACATCGAGATCGTTTCTCATCGAAATATTCATTCGAACAGATTTTCAATGAGACAAACATCGGTGAACTTCATTTTCACGGGTCGATTGTTCGTCCGAGAGACAACGACGTCTTTCACGGTCAAATTCGTTCGCTAAAACTGCATCGATTCGTTGACACAATCGATTCATTTAGTTTCCCCTATTATCCTCAAGTAAATGCCTATACAATTCATTCAATTGAAGCACATTCTATGAATTTATCTTCATTTTTATCTTATAAAAATCTCCGTGGATTAGAAATCATCAAACCACGTTTTCCAATTTCAATCAATGAATTTCTTCCGACATTAGACTCGTTGATCTTAGACATCGAACATCTCGATGAGAAAACTCTTCTATTCGCTCGTCATATTTACAATTTAAAACTCGGCTCACAACTTCGATCGATCGACCGTCGAGTTTACAAACAACTCTCACGTTTACATCGTCTCGATGTTTCTCAAGTCGATCTTTCTCAAATGACCTTGGATTCACGCTGTCATTTAATTGAATATTTATCCTCGTCATCACAAACAACAATTCAAACTCTTTATCCCGAAATGAAACATGTCAAAGAATGTAATTGTGCTCGAATTTATCTCGAACATATTCGAACGAATCAATCGACTTGTTTGAATCAATGTTATCTCGATGATTGCCCGATTGTTAGTCAGTTTTTTAAAGACAAATATCTTCTAACGAATCAATCGAATACGAATAACGAATTCGTGGAAATCGTTGCTGAGCCCATTGAAACTGATATTATTGATTATTTAATTAATCAAACAAGTGAACAAGAAAAAACCGAAACTCAAAGGTAAAAAATCGAGTCTTTATCTTCGAAATGATGACTTTTATTTTCTGTCAGACGGCCATCACCATCGATCTCAATTGACTTGAGAAATGTTTCAGTTATTGAAAATATTCAAGAATATGACGATGTCCCATTTCAAGATTCGACAACAAACGAATCGATTGAAGGCAAAATCGAAGCATTTTCTTGGTTTGCATTTTTTATTGGCATGACTGTTGTATTCTTGCTATTCCTTCTTATTATATTAATTGTTTTATCAATAATCCGATATCGAAAACGACATGATTTCAAGCCCGTACCAGTTTATGTTTAGATTTTAGATAATTTAATTAACCGTCTTTGTTATTTTATAATAAATACCAGCCAAAGGCATTTTATTCGTTTTTTTTCTTTTTATACAGGAAAGACAAAGATCATCATTTGAGCCTGTTATTATTTACGAAAGTTTTTCTCACGAAAGTTGGTGGAAACCTATTGATGCGTAAATGAAAAAGCCGCACGAGAAACATGACTTGTTATCAATCATTGTTTTGTTATTTTGATATCGTTTTGTGAATATTTTCCTCGATAATTCGGAGACACATTAATAGTCTCAAAGCTTCATTTGATGCAACGAAAGGTTTTTCTCCTGACTAGTCGTTCTCTCCCGCTCAGTTTGAATTCTACGTATGTACACGTGGCTCGAAATCGAGGTTTTATAGAAAGAGATGATATCATGCATCCATTATTACTATTCTTTGTTTTATATGATATCTGTATTCATTCTAAGTGAACTGATCAGACGACTTCAGTCATCGTTTATCTATATAAGCAAATTTTTTTCTAAGATAAGTATGAACAGAAACGACGATAACGTTTGCGATTGACTTATCAGCTTAACAATAGTATGCGCTATAGCTTCAGTTAGTATTTTTTGTGATGTTTTGCAGTAATAAAGAACATCATTTTATTTATAAGACGACAGACGTCAAGCATGGAGTCGTTGATCACCTCAAGATACTTAAAAACAAGTAACCAAGTTATGAATTGACTAACTATCTACTTATAAAACTGTTTTTATTGTAGCTCATACTTCAGGTTAATTGAAAATCTTCTATTCGACAAATATAAATACACACAACAAGTTTTATCTTCAACAAAATTCGTACCCAGGGCGAACATGCCTCACAAGATCTTATCGGATCCTAACAAAATCCGACGAAATCCTTGGTACAGGAATCCAATCGGAAGTTGTGGGACATCGGAAAATGTTGGAATACTCCAGATCCGATA
>Ga0209960_1001379_pt1 | contig 32806 bp, 25 predicted proteins | sample ThiBiot_500_plan_2_FD_183947 | JGI IMG/M metagenome (GOLD analysis project Ga0209960, IMG submission 183947) | Wastewater bioreactor microbial communities from Cape Town, South Africa - Thiocy_expt_500_plan (SPAdes) | ecosystem: Engineered > Bioreactor > Thiocyanate-remediating >... | reverse complement strand
GGTACATTGATCACTTTGGAAACTTTGTAGAATGTAACCGTTACATGTGGTGATAATCTGGCGATTATTCGAACTCCATCAAGTGACATTCGTTTACCAGTTTGATTATCTTCATGAATCGGAATTGTATATGGTTTGGTCAGATTCTTATCACGCACCGAATTTTCTTCAGTACTCATGTTGATAATAGCAGGCGCAATTTTGTTTTTATCGTTTGACGTTCGCATCATTTTAGTTTTACATCGAAAACTGTACTCTATTTATACAAGAGTTTTCCAGTGCATTTATTTCTTTTTACCGATTTCATAATGACATTGCGCGGCATGGACGTTCTTAAAAGTACTTTTCGTTCATTTTTCAATTCTTATGCTTTCTTTTAAAATCATATGAATGCAAGTTATTTACAGAAGAAACATAGAAAAGAATTGCTTCGTCATGATGAATGAGTAAATCGGTAAGAGAAAGAAAAATGCTTTGTCATTAGAATCAGAAACTTCTCACAAAACATAATTGTATTGACAAACGAATAACATTGCGCTAGCAAACTGCGTTAAAATTTTAGAAAAACGTACTTATTCTCAAACATATCTAACAGGTAATACTTCATAACCGAGAAGAGCATTGATGAATGTTGATTTATCCGATCAACAAGCAATATTTGTGCTCCAATGTTCGACTAAAACATAATAATTACTTTTAATAATGATTTTATTTCGAAGCAGTACAACATCAAAACTACGAATAGAATAACCACTGTCGACGTTTCGAATACGGAATGTTGCAAGATATGGGGTGGCTGTTTGAGTTCGATTGAATATCATAAATGGTGCTGGTTCAAAGATACTCGATTCAGATGCTTGAACTCGAACGAATTGATTATTATTGATTCCTCCTTCCGGCACACCCGATTGATCACTCACATAGACCGTAATTTTGAGCTGAGCTGATGATTGATGAATTTGTATTGGATAGAAGAATGTTGAGTTAGGAGAAAGATTTCTCAGATCAGGATTGGGATATGGTACTTGATGAGCCATGAAATTTGACAGACATATCGATCATTCGAGGATTTCGATTTGCATTTGCTTTCGCTTCTAATGAACAATTTTCACAGCCTGTACTTTGCGTTGGACCATCTTCATATTCGTATACAGGTAGGAATGCCTCTCGGATCGAGTTGAATCCATCAAGAACTTGATCAACAGTCAAATTCGACCACATTCGATATTGTCCTAGATCAAAATAGGGTGCGATAGCAATAGCATGAAATAATCTAGAGAATTGAGTGCAACAATTGAGTCACCTGCGTTAAAAGCTAATATTGGTCGAACACGTTTTCTTTGTAAGACAGTTTTAATTAAAATAGAGATGAGCTAGTTCTACTTTTTTCATATCTGGCATCATTTGGTCCTATTGCTATTTTAAAATAAATTTTTTCGATCGAAGTTGATTGAATAATTGAACGACTTTATTAATAATTTCATCAAATGGATTCAATATCTTTGTATAAGATAATTCTATTTTTTTCTCGACCTTGGAAATTTTATTGATAAAATTCAAGTATCAGCAAAGATATTTTTCATCTAATGCGGACAAATTTACAGAATTCTGCACACTCTCATCTCAAGTGTATTTAAATGAATATATTTTGATTTTTTTTTCTACACTATAAAAAAAACTGAAAGTCATTAGATTCAAGATAAAACTACAGAAGCAATGAATCAATTACGAATAATGTACATTTTACCAGCGTGGTAGTGTTTCCTGGAAAGTTTTTCGATAATATTTCGAAGGAATCACAAAAACAGCAAAGACAAATAGAGGTGGTAAAAATGAAATAAAATATCCAATTAAAAATAAGGTAACTGGCTCGCGTGCTGATTGTATACATTCTAATTGAAAAGCGAGAATAATGCGTGGCAAAGCTAAAATAATTAATCCAATGGGACTTATAATTAAACTCTTATGTTGACTAAATTGTTGAGCAATATGTCCGATAAGAGTTTTCGTTTGATGCAGATTAGACCGGCGTTTAGCTATGAAAAAGATAATTCCAAAAGCGGAAATAATGTTAATGATAAATGGGCCAACGAAATGAATTAATGTTGTAATTGATGTGAACCAATTAAGAAAATTTGAATGAGAATCTGGATAATTTACAATACACCAAGTACGTCCTTCTTCATCATCATCAATCAATGCTCGATAGATAGGCTCTTGAATCGATGTACTAATAACAACGATCAAAATAACTAGAATAATCCATTTAGCCATTTTTTGACTGAGTTTTATATTGAAATGAACACCTTTCATAATAGAAATTAAACGCTCAATAGCTACCATAGCATGTAACCAATCTTGAATTTGTAACGAAATTTTCAACACAAAATCAAGTATAATACATTGACTTAAAAGAAAATGTTTATTTCTTATCATCATAATCTGAATTGATGTTAATGAAAAAAATTTCAATATAAACAATGTCATAGTTAAAATCGATGCAATCGAAGTTGTTAAAAGATAAATACCACAGCCAATTTGTAGTAGATCTTTTTGTTTAAAAGTAATTATACAAAGAAAACCATTGATTATACCAATGACGAACATTAAAATAGTAATAATCAAACTAGTCATAACCGATGATGGCTGCTGAGCAAAAGAAAGACCTGGTCGAATTTGATAACCAAGAATAACATCAAGTGTTAAACCGAAGCCTTTTGTGGACAATTGACAACGACTACCTAAATAACATTTCGGACAAACACATAAAGCAGCCGTAGGACATGCAAGACTATTTTGATAACATGAACCACCATTCTCACAGTATGATAATTGTTGACAACTGTATTTTATGTGTTGATCGAATGTAAAACAATTCGCTCGATGATCGTATGTGCACAAGCATATAAATTGATCGTCATCATGGAAACAGCCGAGATTTGGTCGTTGTTGACATGGCACATGATAAAATTTAATTCGTCGAAGAAGTACAAAACTGATAATTGTTTCATTTAGTAGTTCACGAATGGATGGACAACGTTTAGTAGATTCTAATCGAAGTTTTAGATGAACAGATTCTTGGTATACTAATTGAGTGAGAAGTAGATAGAATTGATAATCATATTCTACAAAAATCAAGTTAAATTCTTTCTTCCAATAGATTGTCACCGCATTTTTATCGATCGGTATTCGTTTGAATGTTGTAGCACGTTCATGTGATTTTCGTTCCTGCCGTAATGGACGATATGGTTCAGTTGAAATGTATGAATCAACAGTAATTAAATGTATTAATAAGAAATCTTTTGTCATAGGTATTGAAATTTCTATGTCAATTTGTGTTTCGTTCTTTTCACATTGTTCGCCATGAAATCCATCTGGACATGCACATGTTGTCAGAGGACCGACAGAAATTCGTACATCACGTGGTATACAATAGCCATTATTTTGACATTTTTCTACAGATGATCGTTCACAAAAAGAATTTTTTAAATAGCAACGTCGTCCAAATTTATGCGTAGGACATACACAAATTGATTGATTTTTCCAAGTGCCAACACAAATCGAATCAGGAGAACAATCACATTGATATGAATCTGCACATGTTAAACCTGTCCAGCCAGGTTTGCATAGACAAAAATTTCGTTTTGCATTCATAAATGAATAACATTGACCATGATCTGTCTGACATTGGATTGCACAATTCAATGCAGATGAAAGTCTATTAAATGGTAACGTTAATTGAATGACTAGACGATACACAGGAAGAAATGGAAATAATATTGGAAATATCCAACTTCCACGATATTCAAGTTCAATCATTTCAAATACATCAATACGAACTGAATAACTTCGATCGGCATGTTTCGGTCGAGAAGAGTAAAGTAAATAGAAATTGAATTTTGCATCACAATCTCGTATTGATATATATCTGATTTGATGATATGAATTAATAATTCCGTATAAATCATCGATTAGATAAATAACAAATACAAATGGAATTCGCCATTCAGGAACGCCGATCTGAAGAGTAATACTGATGCGTTCATTTTGATTTTCACATCTTGATCCATAGAGACTTGGCGGACATAAACATTCGATTGTGTCTCTCACATAGACTGGTACGCCTCCATGACAGTGAATCTCTGTCAATGGTACTGTTTGCTCTTTTACATTCGATGAAACTAAAGCTCTTTTTGATACTAGAATAGATCTATGACTTAGAATTTTAGGTGACATAATACTATAGTTGGCAAGTGAAAATTGTTGAACAATACTAATTGCTGTTGGTACGGCAACGAACATATCGTTTAGACTGCACATAATATTTTCTTTTGTGATTCGTCGATCGAATATCAAGAATGTGCTACACCTGCCTTCGCTTTGGGCATTATTCTTGCATAGTGATGAGGTTTCATCGTCTTTCAATGGACAATTCGGTTCCGTATCACACACGCTTGATGGTTGAATACATTGTTCTGTTCTAAAAAGATTGCATTGTATACGTATTTATTTGATAGCAAAGTATTTACTGATTTCCAAATTGAATACTGTGGGAAGAATTTGGGGAACAACGATATCCGCTTCGCCTCTCCCAAAATGTTCGACATATGTGCTGCTCATCTGTGGCTCCCAAACAGTCAACAATTCCATCATTAGCTTGACTGAAGAGTAGACATTTAAATTCCAAAGTATCGATTAGTAAACACGGATGTCCACGTATTCCATGGCAAATTGGATGGAAACATTTAGCTTCGTCAGCTCCATCTCGACAATTCCAGACTCCGTCGCATCTTGTATATTGATTGTCACATTGCCATTCTTCACAATCGGTTTCATCTGTTTGCGTTAATGTTCCATGTTTTTCACTGTAGTCGATATATCCATTGCATATAGTAGGAAAATGAGGAAGTTTTACGTCGCTCTTACAATCATTTTGTTGTCCTGCCAATATACTTGTTTTTATTATACATTTTGTTTTTTCAACTCCTGTTATATGGGATGTACATCGTAGACGATGTTGATCATTTAAACTGCAACTATTATTGTAGAGTTCATCACTACCATCATCACAGTCTCGAAGATTATTTACTAAACGATATTTTGAAAAGCATTTATTGTCACATTGAAATTGACTTTGCTCGAGACAATTCATTTCTTTAATAGCTATGCCCAATGAACATCGACTATGCATATATTGCCGTAATAATTTGCTTTGCGTAAACCAATCTCCTCGAAGATTGGTAATGTTTGAAAATTGACATGAGAGAACGACTGATGGATCACTCGTTTTAACAAAACGAATATCAATTTCAGGAAAAGAACAATATCGTTCATCATAACAGATATAATCTGGTAAGTTCGGAGATCGATTCGTTCGATTCCATGAATAAACAAAATGCAACTGTGCCCAACCAAAAGACATCGAAGGAAATTCAAATAATGGTGGACATACATTTCTCCTTCGTTCACTGCAAGGTATCTCTGGTTCCTTACAAACATTATCACATGTCCCATTGAATAGATATTTATATTTGGAATGATTCTAGAAAAGAGAGACATATCTCAAATTGATTCGTCGAACTTGTTTGACTTACTAAATCTATTCGGTATTGTGCTTGAATCAGACAAATCATTGTGGCCCAACATTCTTCACTTATGTGTTCATTAGCAGAGAGAGATAATAAATTTTGATCGATTTGATCAGAGTGTTTCTCTCGGGAGTAGATTGGACCACATGACGAAAGCTGACTATCATCAGTATAAACTCGCCGATGACGACACTTGACTTCGGAACATCGAAATGATGGATCGCCATCTCGTCTACAAATCACTTGAAAGTGTGGATCCAATAATACATTTTCATCAGTATAATCGAGACAATCAGGAACAATAGTTTTGTCCAATAGGAAAATGTTTGGAATACATTGACCATCGAAACATCGATATTCATTTTTGGCACATTCATTCTGTTCTAATATTTGACAATATTGTTCATCAACAGGATTCGGCCAACAATGCACCACTCCATCACATACCTCACTCCAATCAAGACACCATGATATGTTATTACGCTTGCAATTTAAATGCCGAAAACAAGTGCCATTTGCTGTGAGTAATCTAGCTTTCTTAAAAATATCTTTCGCAATTGTGGAAAAACTCATCTGAGAATTGAAAGAATACTGACAAAATCGACCAAATTTACGAATAAGAGAACAGTTGAAAATTGTCAAATTTGATGATACGATTTTGTTACCGTTGATATTCTCAAGAAAAGCTTGATATTCTTCAACTAAATCCATATGTATTGACCACATATATAATTGTAAGCTACTTATGTTACGACGATTCAATTCTTCAAATTTCATCGATGAAACTCCCAGTTCATTAACCATAAACTCATGATCATGATAATGATCTACAAAACTGTTATATCGACAAAAAGGAATGATTTGATGTTGCTCTCCATAATACACATCTGCTGTGCCAAATGTTAATGGATAATCAGCTACATAAAAATCCAAACAATCATCATCGTATAAATAGTATTGTCCGTTTAAATAAATACTATTAAACGAGAGACAAATAAATATCAGCAATTGAGATGGTTTCAATTTCATATTAAATATCAACTGCACTTCATTGACTATCGAATTTATATAGTATTATCTGAGTTGACTTATTTTTATTTAAAAATGATAAAATTTGACAGTATCAAATAATTATATCCAGGTCAACCAATCTGACAACTTCCTATCGGATTCCTGGCGACGGATTCACATTGGATTCCGACATGATCCGATGTGTTTCTATAAGAATCCGACTCTCGGATTGGTCGACCTGGGTATCTGTCATAAAATGACACGCGATAATAGGATTATATTAAATATTTGTTATTCATTAAATCAAAGCACACTGGATTGATTTAGACAAATATTTTATGGTGTATGAAATGAAAAATTATCTTATCATTCTACAAATAATAATAAATATTGATATTTATCTTTAGTGGAAGTTTTCTTTTCTCTATAATAGAGATCATGAGGATATTTATATAAAGTGAAGCAGTAACATATGTTCGATATTAATTCCGACACGAAATTTCGTTGTATTACGTACATATATTTTGCCATTAAAGATACCCTTTTTGTTCAATATACGTACGTATTGATATAATTAGAAATCACACAACAAAATGAATAGCTACTACAAGTTGTTCTTTTTCATTTATTTTTCAGCAGAACTTCGTTTGAGTTTCGTCTTTATTTGCACATGAGACAAACGACAAAATTTACATTGCATGATCAGGTGGTCTTGGTGGATGATTTACTTCAGCTGATCGATTGATTTCAGGTATTTTTAATGGTATTCGTTTAAGTTCAGGATTAATAGTGACTGGATTGGGTGCTTCGGGAATTAAATCACCAAACATATCTTTTTCACCTATTTCAATGCAATAAACTCTAGTAAAAGAATGAGTTGAACGAGTACAAAACGACATAAGAATATATTCAATTACGATAGATAACACTTTCATTGTATCATATGCTTGGAATGAGTAACAAATATTGTAATCACATAAAATCGATTTATGATAGAAATTCATTTCTATTGTCCCACTTTATTTGTTGACACACAGTTTTTACAATCTCTGATTTCGCCATAAAATACACACTTGCGAAGGTAAAATTAAGATTGTATATAAATAGTCGATCGGTTTTTTTTCTTTCTTTGGTGTAACATTTTCGTTTAACAAAAATGACATCAATGACACTTCAACTTGACGATCGACAAAATAGTTCACCTCCCAGTTTAACAAATCAACAATTCGAAATATTATTAAATCATATCGGAGGTCTCTCATCCCGAACTCCAGTGCCCGTTTCACTTGGCAATCCAGGTGCACTTGGTCTTGCTGGTTTTGCATTGACAACATTCATGTTATCTGTATTCAATGCTGGTTCGAATTTAATCGACGCAAGTTTAGAAGGTGTCGTTATTCCAGTTGCTCTGTTCTACGGAGGTTTAGCACAATTTGCTGCTGGTATGTGGGAATTTCAAATTAATAATACATTTGGCGCAACAGCGTTTACAAGTTACGGAGCTTTTTGGATGTCATTCGCTGGTTATGTTTATTTTATTGTTCCGACAATAAAATCACGAGCTAAATATGCTACAGGATTATTTCTTTTATCCTGGTTTATATTTACATTATATATGAATGTTGCTGCCTATCGAATGTCACGACTTCTATTTATTTTATTTACTGTACTTAATCTGACGTTTTTATTCTTGATTATTGGCAATCTAACAGACACATCAGTTGTGATAAATGTTGGTGGATGGTTTGGCATTGTGACTGCGATTGTTGCATGGTACGGATCAGCCGCTACTGTGATTAATATTACATGGAAGAAAACAATTTTACCACTTGGAGTTTATGTTGCAAGCAAAGAAAATTAAGGTTTTTGTTTTGATAAACGCAATAAAAGTTTTTTATGTTTAAATTTTTGAAACTTTAAAAAAAAAAACAAAGATCGATGAATTGATATGCTAATTACATCTTTTTCTCTCGAGATATAACACATATCTGCAATTTATGTTAAGTGTCATCAAAATCACTAAATGAAATATATAAATATGTGCACACATATGAAAGAAAAATATTCTATTCAGACAAAATGTTTTTGTATGTAAAACTTAAGTTTCTTTTCTTGTGGAATATTTCTCTTTAATTTTAGCGTTTCAATTGGAGTACTGATCGCGTCAATATTCGGCACTGTCGTTGTAGTTACAGTTCCAGCAACGATTGTCATTTACTATATGACAAATCATGCTCCCAGTAAGCTTTCATCAAACAAATTGATTGACTATTTTTTTTCTTTTCTCGTAGCAAATACATGCGAAATATCATTTTCACCGATGATGTCGTACGCTGCTCGTGGAGGACCGATGTCTGCTCAAATTGCTGATTTAAATAACGACAGTTTTGCTGATGTTATTGTGGCGAATTTCGATGGAAATACAACGAGTGTATTTCTTGGCCATGGCAATGGCAGTCTTCGATGGAATGCCGATCTTTTCAATGGACAAAATGCTGGAACGAATGCACTCGCTATTGCCGATGTTAATCAAGATAAAATCTTAGATATTGTTGTTGCCAATAGAAAAAGCGGAAGTATTGGCGTTTTTTTAGGATATGGAAATGGATCGTTTAGTAATCAAATGATATTTTCTACAGGAGTTGAGTCGAGTCCAACGGAACTTGCTCTAGGTGATTTAAATAATGATAGTTTTATTGATATTGCCGTCATTGATCATGAAAGAGATAATATACTCGTATTTTTTGGAATGGGCAATGGAATATTCAATATGAAATACACATTTTCGACTGGCTTTGATTCGGGACCGTATTTAGTTGTTATCAAGGATTTTAATAAAGATAATCGATCGGATATAGCTGTAGGCATTGGTCATGGCAATTCTATCGGATTATTTCTTAGTAATGGTACAGGAACATTCGGTGAATTGATTAACATTCCTGTTGAAACAGGTCCCTATGCAATTGTAGCAGATGATTTGAATCAAGATGGAGTCATTGATATTGCTACTGCGAATTATGATTCTTTTGATGTAGCTGTACTGTTGGGTAATGGTAATGGAACTTTTATGAAATATAAAAGTTTTTCCACAGGCAATGGATCTTTTCCGTATTCGATTGTTAGCGAAGATTTTAATCGAGATAATATTAAAGATCTTATTGTTCCCAATTCAGGTACGGACAATGTTGGCATTTTTATCGGAAAAGGAAAAGGTAAATTTGAGAAAATGAAAACATATTCAACAGGAAATGGTTCGTATCCAGTCGAAATTGCTGTCGGTGATTTAAACAACGACAAAAAACTCGATTTTATATCCGTAAACAACAAAGCAAATTCATTCAGTGTTTTCTTAAGTACATGTTCGTAATAAACATAATTAAGCTCCACAAGGTTCTTTGCCTTTACAACCGTATCCTGCTTCTCCATCGCATGCATAGACAACGAAATCTTGTTTGCCATATTGCCATTCATATCCACCACCCGTTGCATTTATTCGATAATTACAACAACCATAATCGACGAAAGACATGTCGACATGTTGTGCTATTTGCCAGTTGGTTTTATCGAAAATGAGAGGATTAAATTTTGCACATTGCGTGCCATTGTAATACCAACTTGGATTGAGTTCGAAATGAATTGTCACTTGATCGCCCAGTGAATGAACTGGAGGTGTTCGTAAATTTAAACTAAAATGATCGCTTCCATTTGGTGTAACTACAAATCCACGGACAGGATCCATTTTAAAACCTAAACAACAGAGTCAATTTAAATCTAATGATCAAATGATCAAAGTTATACAGTAAAACCTCTCTAAAGTGAACACTAATGGGACCGTCAAAAAAGCGTTCACAATAAGAGGTGTCGATCTGAATGTGTTCATAAATAACTATATATTTAGCTCATAGACATTGAGATGGTGATAAGCACAGAATATTTCAACACTCAGAATTCAATCGAATTATGAAGTATCTTTTCTTCACAAGTATTCAATTAATACCTTGAGGAATATTCATTGTATATTACTTTTTCTACTCAATACCTGTAACTGATTAATTAACTGATTTGAAAAATATAAAAAATAAGATGTTGAAAATATAAATGCTGAATTGGAAAATGTCGAAAAATCGTTACTATACTTTCTGTATTCTTTTTTCGAAATCCTTTTTTTTCAATGTTCTTCAAGTAGATCGATCGATCAATTCATTATGATTTATCCATTTCATTATTACTTTCGTTCTTTGTATATAATCAATTTCTGTTCAGTGAAATTGTCCCTTAATAGAATCATCCATTACTTTTGTCATCTCTTTTTTCGTTTTTGTCTATCTTCACGTCTGAATATTATCTAGTTTTTGTTCACTATAAAGAGGTTTTTATCTAGTTGGGAGGTGTTCACTAAGGGAGGTTTTACTGTACCATTGTTTGCATTGCCACAGTATGATGGCCATTGATCGGGCAGATCGAATAGTTTTTCTGCTTCGGATGGAATACCATTTGTAAATGATAGATAGATAGTGACGATATAACTAAATAGATAAATTTAATTCAAAGTGATTGACATGCAAATAGATATTTAACCTATCGCTATCGAAAGATGTTTGAGCAGCATGTGCTCGAATAGTTTTCACAGGTCTTTCATCGGTTTCGAAGTAACTCAAACACGGAACTGAACCAATACCAGATCGATGTAAATTGCATATCTCAGGTGAATCATATCTCTACCGGAATATAAAACTTAATTTCCTTGACAAAACACCAAATTACCGTTGCATTTATTTGAAGTTCAGGTACCCATTCTTCTCCTTTATTGACCAAATTTAATGGCAAAGGAAACCATGCGAGCATTTCAGTTTGACGTTGTGGATTGAAAAACCAATCCGCTGGAAACGGTCCAGGGTCTACCATAGGGTCCGTTCCGTACCAGCAATCATTCTTTAGTAGAAACTTTGATTTAAAAACGAATTCTTATCTGTGCATACTTTAGTTACAGCTGGATAATCAGGATTTAAATTAAACATTGTGTAGCCTGATGCAGCTGGCTAAAAAAACCGACATTTCTTTGAACGAAAATCGAAATTTATGACATACTGAATCAGACTCTGCACCTTTAGGTTTGTATTCAAGAATATATGTTTCAGTTTCATTCGTTCGCCAGCTTAGAATATCAAATCGTGCACGTAAATTATCGTAGTCGTATAACAAATGTTGTAGACCTTGAATTAATAATGAACTCGATGCTTGATCAGTCGTATTGAAAACTGTTTGAAATTGTTTTGGAAAGCCCTTTTGACTCAAACATTGATCTACTGAAATAATCACTATCAACAATAATATTATTCGTGTCATTTCTGTTAATCGTGAATATGTGTGTGCTTGAGAAAGAAATGCAGCTTTTATATTTCGATTTCACTTTGTAATCGTTCCGAGGCGTTTTTCTTAGTCATTACGAAGAATAAAGATAATATTTGCACAAACTTTCGTCTTATTTTCTTTTATTAACAATATAAATCATTCTGAAATATTTGTTTTGTCAATGGCAGTATATATATATATATCAGTAAAGAATTCTTTTTTTTCCTAAGAAGAAAATGATGAAGTATTACAGTTTGTTCATCGCATTGAACATTTTTTTTTAACAATAAAATCAACTGATGCAGTTCAATGCAAAATAAGTAACGAAAACGGTGAACAATCATCATCTAGTGATGTCGAAGCATGTTATCTGATTATTGAAATCGATTTTCGTACAAAACAACGTTCTATTCATTATTCTGATTCAAAACTTACCTCAAACAAAGATAATCAACATGGATCCCTTCAAATCGATACATTGATTACACTTGATCAACAATCCGATCAAATTCGAAGTATTCTCATTTATACATGTACAAAACCATCGTTTTGTAACGAACAAATGACAGCTGGTCTCATTCAAATAATTAATAAAGCTTTACAACATGAATTTCTTTCTGGTCCATCGATGAGCGTTCTTCATCGTTTGCTCGTTAAGACTGCAATGAATTCACCTGTTCACTGCATGAATAACAACAACGATGTACTTGTCGAGTGTAAATCAGGTTTATGTTTTGGAGGTAAATCACAATATGTCGATCAATCTTGTTTCAATATTGCTGTCAAGACAAACGAGACAATTCAAATCAAATATAAAATAATCATGACACAGGCAAAATCTGTAGAAAACATCGCTTCTGAAATATCTTATACGTGTAATGTTGATCAATGCAATAGCCGGCAGATCATCAATCAAATCAAGGAGATTTTAGAATCAAATATTGTATTTGACAAATATCATATCAGCAAACGATCAGTATCTTCGATTGGAAAAACTGCAATTCAAACATTGAAATTTGACTTGGCTAAACATTTGTTAAAAGTAGCTGCATCGGAAGGTAGTAGTGTAACTGGCACCACCACTAACATTACTCATTCACCTAATACTACAATATCTACACCGGGTACTACTACAAACAGCAATGGTCATATAAATTATCCGATTTTGATTCTTATTTTATCTGCTCTGATCTTGGCAATGCAATGCGAACACTAAAATATGATCTCTTATTCATATGCTTATTGCTTTTGCTCTCAAATATATTTTATTCATTAATAAACTTGTCTCATCTATCATCCGGACATGATGTTCGTGTTTTCTAACAGTTTATGATTGATAGGTTGTTATTTATAGTTTTGATAACCTTGAAAAATAATTGATTGTCAAGGAGAAAAAGGTGAATATATATGATTGCCAGCGATTCTTATCAGTAAATTAATGTCGAAAAAAGAACACTATTGACTAACTGTCATTGGTTGTCGATGATTTTAAATGACTTCTTTAATTGAAATAATGTTTTTTTTCATCGCTAATTATCATTCATTGACCTATAATTTAACTGTTTTTCACTATACATTTTTATTACTGACAAAATGAAACTAGTAAACAAGTATGATTATACATATTTATCATTCAGAAATAGATTTTCACTAAAAATCGTGTTTTTTTCCTTTCTAGTTTAACATCAGGATGGAAATATATATTATTTGTATGCATTGGTCTTGCAATCTTAATTTCCATCGCTGGTATTATCGTTTTATCTTTGATTACGATCTATCTACCACCGAAGACGATCGATGTATCTGCAAACAGTACAAATCATAGTATGAATACCTCTTTCTCCTTTATTCTATTAAATGTATTTTCATGAATAGATACCATTAATATGATTTTTGCAACAGATTTTCGAGATGGTAATATGTACTCAATCTCCGATTTTGATTCACTGACACAACAAGTAAGTTCGATATTTTAAACGATATAATGTAAAAATGTTTCTATTCTGCAGTTGAATGCTTACATGAATACACGATCCTATAAAATTCTTGTTAATACAGGCTCATTTATACCTAATTCAATCAATACAATTGCTGATTCGAAGAAACGGAGAAAACGACAAATAGGGTAAGTTTATTTGTTGATTTCATTTCCTATTTAATAAAAAAAATGTTAGTGGTGCTATATCATGCAATCAAGCAGTTATTGGAAATAATTCAGATGCGAAATATGGCGATAAACTAGTGATCAATAGTATTCTGAATAATCAGCAAACAAGTTTCTGTCCATTAAGTGGTTGTACTGCGAAACATTTGACTAGAATTAAGTCAAAAATTTCGTCAAAATTCAGCTCGAAAACATTCACACTTAATGTGAATCTAAATAACGGAACTATTTCAATCGTTACGGTTATGTTCTGTTCGTTTGGTACAGGTAAACACCGAAATTCAGATGCAATCAAGGGCATTTCATAAATATTTTTAGATAGTTATATGTCACCAAAACCTCGAGCTATGGTTAGTGTTGATACAACAAGTATTGTAGGCGTTCTATTCGATGAAATACCACAAGGTGCACGTACTATGGCAAAAACTCTATTAGATCAAAAAGATGATGACTATTGGAAAGAAATGGCTACCGAACAACTACAATTTACACAAGTAAGACTCATCTTTCGACCAGCATACTATGAAGATATTGAACCACCCACCAAACGAGGTACACTCTCCTTAACATTACCTGAATTTTTCGATATTCAATTTACGACACAACCTTATTTCGCCACGATTGATAATCATCTTCTATATATTCGCAATTATACATTTCATAACATACTCATTACTAATATTCCATCGATCTCAGAAACTGATGATCGTTTAGCTGAAATCGGTGGTTCTATGATTGAAACGTTCGTCTTGCCGGTTGATCCATTTTTACTCTTACAACGTACAGAGTTTGCTTGCATGGGCGAAGCTCAATGGCCACCATTATCTATCGATCCCGAAACAACTGAATTTTTTTACGATGATACATGTGATGTTGAAGACGCTCAAGATGCAGATATCATTGGTTGTCAACAATGTCATTGTACATATCCTTTGCCCACTCTCTCATGTGTTGATGCTGTTAAAACTTATGTCGGTCATGTTACAGTAAGTCTGTTATTTTCTTTGAGATTATTATTTATTTATTTAAATTCTAGTTGGATCTTAATTTCACACGAATACCTGATGATCCTGTCGTTGCTCGTCAATGGCGTTTTCCTGCCGATGGTCCTTCAGTAAATGAATTGGGCGAAGTAGCGCCTGTAAATTTATTTGAAATAGAAGAAGAATTATCACGTCGACGTTTCGTCTATCTTTATATCGAACCGACGGGCTGTGAACTAGTGGAGAAATGTGTCGGTGGAAGTGGATGGCGCCGTTTAATGCTATTCTCGACAACGTCACCGAATTATGGTATTGATGATTTTCATGTTGGCAAAATAAGCTACTATGGCACGGATGAGCCATCGGATTTAGTAACACAACGTCGAGTATTTGAATATTCGCCATGTCATAAACATTTTCATTTTACTCATTATGCACAATTTCAATTTGGAACAGAAAATTCAGTTACAAATACAAAACGTGGATTTTGTTTGCAAACTACTTATCGTCATGCTAATGCTGAATGGAGCGTCATGGGTCAAGACCATTATGTATGTTCAAATCAAGGTATTTCACCTGGCTGGTCTGATACATATCAAGGAGGACTACGGTGAGTTAATTATCAAATATTTTTGTTCTTAATATTTCCACTGTATATGCGTAGATGTCAATGGATTGATGTAACTTCATTTAATACGTCAGTGAACACACATACCGATCAATTTATGTCGATTGTAAATCCTGATGGATTTCTTTGTGAAGGTAATCCAATAAATGACACATGGTTGACGACAGATTTTACAACAAGTTGTTGTAATGGATCAGGCTGCTGTGGTGATACACCAATGACGACATGCTGTGGTGGTCTTCCAGTTCAAAAAGCAGCATGTCATACGTGGTCAGACGCTACTAAAGATAATACAATGAAAGTTCAAATTACTATACCACTCGATGGTGAAGGACAAGTAACAGAAGATTGCCAAAATTCAAGTGGAAAATGGGGTGACAAGAGAGACTGTGGATTTCGACTTCATCCTCAAGGCAAAATGCTTAGATGTTCTACGCCGGGACAAAATGTTACTTTAAAAAATGTGACAACCGATACATTTTTTCAGGTTGTTCGAATATGTGAAGCATCGATTGTTCTCAATTCATGTCTATCTTGTATATGGAATGCATCATTGGCAACAACAATCATCGAACAAGGAGTATCACAAGATATTCATTTTACATGTACACCTCAACGAGATTCGGATGAACTAGGTGGAAGATTTTGTATTTATGTTGCACCATTGTTCGAAGATATGACTCATAATGCAAACTTTGTTCAATGGTCATCAATTCAATAAGATACTGTTCTATTTTATGAATTGTATTATAATATAGAATTTTTATTTTAATAAAGAGCTTGATTAATAATATTTTGCTCATGATGAATCATCGTTGCGTCTACATTTACCAGTAGTGTTTTATTTGAAACTTGAATTCAAATTTGTTTTATAGGAAATATAGGTAGAATTGACGGAAAAAAAGTTGTATGTAAACGTTTAGATTTTCATCTTATTTTTGTTAATTATGACATTACCAATTCATTTCTATTGCATATTCAACTGATACACTGGTTGACATGGCAATAAAATATAATTCTATTATGGTTCATACGGAACTCTAATCACATAATAGCAAATGTCTATTGACATAACTATTAGCACGGCTAAGGCGGCGACTAAAAAACAAAATCAATACATAAAAACAATACTATAATATTACTTCTTTGACTTTTAAAACTTTCTTCCAAACGCTTGCTAACAAATCATGTTTCTCTCGTTTTAATCAATTCATTTATGCTCTTTAATAGTAAATAAAGTTTCATTCACAGATGAGGATTGGTTCGGTTAAAACAACGTTATCAGGCTTATATGAGCGAAAATTTTTAATTGAAACTTTTATTTGCGCTCACAATAACACATTCAGTCGAGGACCAAGTGAATCGACTCTCAATGAACGTTATTTGTAGATTACACATTGGACATGACTAGATGAATTAACGTCTACAAAAAGAGCCTTGCCTGTTCTCCCGTCTTTTATTATATCCAATTATACTTCCAATGCTGTTGCATCGAACGTATTTAATACATTTGAATTAATTAAAAATAAAATACGTATATAAATACCTTTTGTCATTTTTACTCAAAATTTTAGTAGCACAAGGTGCATCCAAGATAATGAAAATCTTTGATAACGATAATAAATATTTCTAGCTTCGTTGATGAAAACGTCAAATTTTAGTTCTATGATTAAGAAAGAAAGAATGAACAGGTATTGGCTTATCATACTTTCAGTTATAATATTGACAAGTCGTATTCATGCAGACATACCAATCGGTATCAATATGGATGGACTTGTTGATTGGAGCAACAGTTTACCTTACGTCAATTTAATTCGACAATCACGTAAGTGGGGACCGCCAACAGCTCCCTGGGATCAAAATGCAACTTTCGACCCGCATACTGGCTGGCCTACTGAAGACTTTGGCGCAAGTCTTATTTCTGAAGCATATGATTTAGGTGGAAGATATTTTCTAACGGCAACTGGTAATGCCGATGTTCGTGTAACCATAAGAAATCAAGGACATATAGAAAATAAAACGTATGATGCTACAACAAACACTCTGTCGGCAATTGTGTATGTACCACAAAATATTACCGGAATGGGCCTTAGTTTTTTCAATACAACCGGCCCCGGTCTTCGAGATATTACTTTATTACAATTAGGCTATAATATAACATCGAAATCGGATATAACAAAATTAATGCTAGCACATCTATCCCGTTTTAGTATCATTCGATTTATGGATTGGACAAATACGAATGCAAATCGTGATGTCAATTGGAATGATACGACGCCATTAACATGGCCAATCTATCGAGAACCATATAACAATCCATGGGAAACTATACCTTTTATAGTCAATCAACTGGACACATCGATTGACATATGGATTAATATTCCTTTCAATGCTTCGAATGATTATATTTTAACTATTGCACGTCTGATGTTAAAAGAATTGAAATCATCAGCTAATATTTATGTAGAATATTCAAATGAAGTTTGGAATGGAGCATTTCCACAAGGCAAAGATAATGTTCGATTAGCAAATGATTCTGTTCTAAATCATGGTGATCCATTGAAATTAAATTATGATAACATTTCCGTACCCTATTATTGGGCATATCGACGAACAGCTTATCAAATTAAACGTACTTCAGATCTATTTAAAACAGTATTCGGTAAAGAAAATGTCGGCCCATGGAAACGAGTTCGGCCAATTCTAGCTGGTCAAGCTGTGAACATCAATCCATTAATCCAAGGTCTAGATTATCTAAATACTCTTTATGGTCCACCAACATCTTTTATTCATGGTATTGCTATAGCTCCATATTTCACTTTAGGTCCATATTCTCGATGGCAAAATTTGACTGTTGATCAAGTGTTAGCAGCATTCTCTTCCAGTATATCAGAATTTCTGCCCGAACAAGGATGGAGTCGAATGGCACCATTAGGCGTTCATGCAATATATGCAGCTTGGTATAATTTATCAGTTTATGCCTATGAATCTGGTCCCGATTTCATTGCTGGAGGATGTCCTGATTGCTCATTGGATGCTAAACGTAATGCTAGTCGTGATTATCGATTCAGTGACATTTGTGTCAATTTTCTCAGTGGATGGTATCGATTCGGTTTTCAAACGCTCAATTGGTTTTCAGGTGGAGCACGAGGAACGAGAAGAAGTATTCCTTATAATCTATTTGAAGATATGAGACAAGAAACATTGATTGATACGACACATATGTATAATTCAACATCAACTGTTGCACAACTACCAAGACCATCGCCAAGATTAAAAGCTATCGATGAATTTCGTCGGAGTTCAGTTCAAATGAACTTCGGAATTCGTATTCCAATATTCAATTTCAATGCAACAAATTATATGCATCATAATGATCCTTATCCTGATCCAGATCTACGTAATCTTACAGTCAACTCAACTTTTTACTATCCATTATTTATTCAAACAACATCTACACAAATCAATGTAACTGTTTATGTTGCTGGTAATGCAAGTCTGTTAGAATTAGGACTCAATAATGATCAATTTACTCAAGTTAACACTCCAGACACTGGAAATACGACGATCTTTCAACCAGCACCTTCAGTACGGTTCAATCTTAAACTTTCATCTGTACCATTTATAGCAACACTTCGTTTGAAAACTGTACAAAATGGATATTCTATTCGTAGTTTTGATGTCACACACTAACATGAATACCACTATAATTCTAGCGGAAATAGTATATATATATAAGAATTAGCTATTCAAAAATTTCTTCCAACGATCTAAGCGTCCACGATGATATACAAATTGAGCATTGTCAGTTGATAGAGTCATAGCATCAATAGTAACTGCTGTTTCAAGTGCTTTGATAGCATCATGAATACGTCCCATACCAGCTAGAACTTCACCTATATGTGCATAAGTCAGAGCTAACGATGGATGTTCACATGGAAGAGTTGCTTTTTCAATACGCAAGGTTTCTTCATAAAGATTCAATGCTTGTTGATATTCACGTTTTCGTGCGTATATATCACCGATATTGCAAAGTGTATTAGCAATAGCTGGATGGTTTTCGGGAAGTATTTCACGCTTTATCTTAAGACTTTTATTATAAAATATAATCGATTGATCGAGATTACCAAGATTATATTGTGCTAAGCCAATATTATTCAAAAATATACTTAGATGTTCTCGTTGAGGTATTGGACGTTCTTCACAAGAGCAAACAGCTTGTTCAAAATATTCTAAAGCTTTTGCATAATTTTTTTCTGCAAGACATAAAACACCTTGATTATTCAAAATTCCTGCAACATATTCATGATCATATTCGCCTTCTGGATGCTGTCGAGCAAGTTTTAAAGCACTATCATAAAATTGTTGAGCTTTATTATAATCACCAAGTTGTTTATAAATTTGTGCTAATTCATTATGAAGAACAGATCGATTAGATAAATGTGATAAAAATGTTTGATCATTTAATAATTGTTCAAAAAAATCAATTGCTTTTCGATAATCTCCCTTCGCATACATCAATTTACCTAAGCTAAGCAACGGATCATCGCATTCAATTCGTGTTTTTAAACTTTCACGAACTAAACGAAGTTGTTCGTCTTCATCGTCTGTTAATATCAAATTCATTGACCAAATACCTTCAAATGATAATTGTTCTATTTTATCAATTCGAAATACACTGCCCATTGATAAAAGAACTTCATCTTCAATTTGACCAAACGGACTTATTTCATTAATGTGTGCAAATGGTATTATGTTCAATATTTGCTTGTTATGTTTTCTATTAACTTGAATATTCATGCATACAGATATAACAGTTAGATCATTGAGAGTCATATCAGCAAAGAATTTGCCAACATTTTCTTTTCGACTTGTTGAAAGAAAATTACTAATTGATAAAAGTCCGCCAATATTTAATTGAAGCTTTTGAAATTCTTCTGGTATGATTGCTTGTCCACGATAGAGTGTAATGTTTTCTACATTATTGAAATATTTGTCATCATTTTGTTGTAAACAATATAATTGACCGATTTGTTCATGTAATTGTTTGATAAAATAACGAAATTTATATAAAGTTTTCACATCTTGCATTCGTAATGCATGATTGAGTATTCGATATAGAAAAGATTCCGATGTGTAAAACCAAATGGGACTATGGTTATTTGAATTTATTTCCAAATCATCAATAAATTGAAGTTGTCTCGTATTATTATGAAACAATTGTCGACAATATTCAATCATATCTTGTTTAGCTTCATTTGTATTACTTTGTGATAAAAGCAGAATTTCTTTTAATAATTGCGCATACATAAATAAAGCATCTTGTTTATTTGTATTTGAAACATTATTCATTGTTTGAAAGCCAATCACTAAACGATCTGATCGACGTATATTCATAAAAATCTCTTTGCAAAGATGATCGATATCATTAAATATTCCTCGAAATTTTCTACAGTTATTTAAATTAAGATCTGATTTCAATGATAATTCATTTGATTGAAATATATAAATTGAATCAATCGATGCCAGTTCATATATAAGTAATGTACAATATTCGTACACATTTGAACAAATAAAGAAGATTTTCGTGAATGTATTTGCTGTAATAAAATCGATACATTCATCAAGATTTGAAAAATAATAGATTTCATCGACAAGATTTTGTAATGGTTCAATTATGTCATCATTGTTAGAACAGCAGACGATGGTGAAATCGTTTGACATAGTTGAAATTGTATTCTACGTATGATTGTTGGAAAAAAAGAAAAAGCACTTATTTTGTTTTTTTTTCAGTAGGAAGAAAAAAAAGGTAATATGAAGTCATAAACATAATACAAATTCAATGACACCATGACGACGCTATATACTTGATTAGAAATCAAGCAATCGCAGTTCGAATCATTTTCGGATGATTGGACCATCATTTTCCTCAAATTTGTAAATTTGTGTCATTATAACATTGCAGCTCAATGAGAAAAATTGTATTCTCGAACAATCATGAGTTAAAAATAAGCGCTTTTGCATTCTGTCATTTATTATTTCTATTCGTTTTTCGATGGAAATAAAACATGCAAATTGACGTTAAAACATTTACTGGTAAACTCGTTGAAAATGATCGAACATTAAGCGATTATAATATATTGTAAAAGAATCAACATTTCATCTTGTTCTTCGTTAGTATATACGATAATTTTCAAGCAAAGAATATCTCTTGTTGACTATTTAGGTTGACGAGAAGGGTCAAGAATGCCGAGATCGATAGGTTTTCTGTTGGTGGTACAAGAGATATAAATGATTTCCGAGAAAATATTCGAAATAAAACGAAATCCGATGAATTTACTCGTTTGTATTGATCGAAGTGGATCAATGCGTTTACCATTTGATCGATACCAATATGATAACTATTAAATTGAACTTGAAAACAGAATTAGTCTAAATTTCTGTTAATGGTTGTACAAAGAAGAGTGCTGCTCTTGATTGTTGTGCATCATTATTCGACGCGAATGAAATTACAACTAGCCAAGAATATGATAATTGAATTGCAATACTAAAAAAATATTTTAGTTAGAGAAAACCACGAGAGCAATTAGGTATGAATTCGTGTGTAGTAAAAATTAGACGATTTTTTTTAATGATTTGACTTTTGTAGATTTTCAGGCTTTAACTCTTTATAGAATCATGAAATTGAAAAAACCCGTTTAAACCAAATAGTTTTGAGTTAATGCTAGTTTTTTAATCATACGGCTTCTTTAATTTACTATCATCGACACGTATAAGATAAATTAGAGAACTATTTCAAATTCTTCGAACTTTTGCAAATCAGGAGATTTGACAAGCCTGAATCAAATATGAATCATAAATATGTGAACATAATCGTAAGTTTCTATCGATGAAAATAACAATTTTGAGAAGTGATTTGTTTCTATTTTCAGTAGCTCAACTAATTATAAAGATCAGATTGTTATGAACAATCATTAGCAAATAAACAGAAATATCTTGGTTGAACAGCATGAATTTCGTTTTCCCTTTTGATCACATTTACAATAGTCTGTAGGAAACACTATCGTGAAAAGATATCAAATTTCTTTTCTAATCGAACGCAAGAGAAAGAGAAAAAAGAGAAATCAATCTACACTATAAAGATAAAACGAAGTACTTATCACTTTATTTGAATATTTTCTCTTGTTTGAATAGTTCTATTCACAATAAAGACGATGAGTGATAGTGAAGAAACAATCCCATTAAATTTAATTTCATCTAATATTGATATTAATCTTGAGATGATCAATGCATTAGATTTAACAAAACCTGTAACATTTCAATTGACAAATTGTTCTGCATCAAATGAAGCCATTGAATTATTATTAACACATAGCGCATTGAAATCATCTATTAAATCAAAACAAGAGGAAATCATTTCATTACTCAATAATTCAAATTTCTTTTCTGCTGAAAACAACATTCCGGAAAATGATTACGTCGAATGGTCTTTAACCAGTAAGAATTTAATAATGAAAAGTAACAAATTTCGCGAACAAGTTGCCTTATGCAACAATTATGATGTTCGACATCCTTTAATCACAATGCAAATAGTTGAAATCATACAATATTATATTAAAGAATATTTAGTTCGAGAAGAAAATTTTCCAGAGAATTATATAAATAAACTAGCAGAATGTTTTCAAGATGCAATTAGAAAACAAGATTATTTTATTTATTTTATTAAAGCATATACAATGTCTGGCAATTTCTATCGTGTTTTAAATAAACATTTATCATTGTATATTATTGATTACTTTGATCCATTCACTTTCATTTCTCAACCTGGAGAATATCGTTTAATTAATTGTTTAGCACATATTGCAGGACTCTCATTTAATTATCCTCATAGACATCAGTATCAGTTCCAAGGTGTCACTTATCGAGGAATGATGTTAAATGAAGAAGATTTAATATGTTATACAATTGGTAATTATATATTGAATCGATCATTTGTTTCAACATCAAAGGAGCGAACAGTTGCCACTGTGTTTTCGGGTTTCGAACAAGATCACAATTCAACACAAATTAGTGTTTTATTCAAGTATATAATTGAATCTGATACAATTGGTTTCGATATTGAACGAATATCGTCGATTGAAGATGAAAAAGAAGTAATCATTTTACCATTTTCAGTATTTCAAGTTAAACATAGAAAAGAAATCTATTCAACGGAATCTTCAAAAATATTACACGAAATTCATTTAGAAGAATGTCGAAATAATCAAATAGAACACGAATTATCTACAAATCGTCAACAACTAAGAAATACATGCAAAGCCATTTTCAAATCAAAATATTTCTATACTTTTATTGGACTATGCATCTTGGTTAGTCTACTTATTGCTTCTGGTTTTATTATAAAATCAAACCTGACGAGCAGTAATGCTAATTTTGGTCAGTTTTAAAATAATATATTATCTAGCACCGAAATCGAGTAGTTTTCATTCAGGTTTTGTAAATTTCATTTCGTTTTCTTTCAGACCAAACAACATCTTATTCTCATCAGCTCAAATCAAATATCAAGTGGAAACAATATGCAACAACCATCGCTGGTGGAAACGGTGAAGGAAACAAATCAAATCAACTCAATGGTCCTCTTGGGCTCTATGTCGATCAGCAACAACAATCGATTTATATTGCTGATTATTACAATCATCGAATTGTTAAATGGAAATTAGGTGAACAAACTGGACAAATTGTTGCAGGAGGAAATGGACAAGGAAATCGAATAAACCAATTGAATGAACCAAGTGATGTGATTGTCGATCAAAACAACAGATCTTTGATCATTTGTGATCGAGAAAACAGAAGAGTTGTGCGTTGGTCACTAGAAAATCAACAAGACAAACAGATTATCATTCAAAATATTTATTGTTCAAGATTAATCATGAATGGAAATGGAGATTTGTTTGTTTCGGACCATGAGGAACATGCAGTGAAAAGATGGAGAAAAGATGAAAAAGGAGAGGGAACAATTATTATAGGTGGAAATGGTCAAGGAGATCAACTTAATCAATTCAATTTCCCGACATTTATGTTCAGCGATCGCGAAGAAACTGTTTATGTCACAGATTGGTATAATCATCGTGTGATGAAATGGTTAAAACATGCGAAAGAAGGAATTGTTGTTGCTGGTGGTCAAGGTCAAGGAAACAGTTTAAAACAATTATCGAATCCACAAGGAATAATTGTGAATGAAGCTGGTGATATCTACGTGGCTGATTTTTGAAATGATCGAATAATGTATTGGTCATTGGGAAGTGAAGAAGGTCGTGTTGTTATTGGCGGAAATGGAAATGGAGATGGATTAAATCAGTTTAGGGGACCAAGAACTTTAGCACTTGATGCTGAAAACAATCTTTACGTGGCCGACTGGGGAAATCACCGAATCCAACGATTTTCTGTTGATGAAAATTAGACTTTTGATCAGGATATTTTGTTTGCAAAATCAGAAGTTTTTTTTATATTGAAGTTAAATAAATTATTAGAATTATATGCTTCGCACTATTTAAATATGCAAGATATCAAGAGAGTCAATTCAGATTACAACAGCTTGCACTACGTTTGACACAAATGGAGGCGGACACGCGCGTGAAGTTTCGAGACTATATTGATTGAATATCATAATCAATAAACCTGTTTCGTACGAAAGTAACTTTATTAGTTTGAATCGACTCTTGATGAAGGCTACTAGTGTTTATTGCACTTAGTTTGAACTGAAGCACCTATAAATTCTGTTGATGAAGGTAATGGTAGGATTACACTTGTTGTTGAGGCATTCTCATTGTCAATTGATGATGAACAACCTTGACCTTGACCAATACGATCCACAGTTACCTTCACAGTTCCATTTACTCGAACTGGTTGTGAAGCTGAGACAGTGAAATCTGTGTCTGTTTCACTAAATAGATAAGCACCTGCATCACTTAATTCAATGTTGAGTTCGAATGAAGGACTTTTGCATGAAAATTTTGTTGTTACATTATCCCATAAAACGAATGATGCACGTTTCAATGTTGGCCACATTGTACCATGAAATAATTTGTTCGATGAAATACAAGAAAATACTTGTTCTTCTTCATATTGTTTAATAATTGCAGGCATGGCTTCTAGTGATACATTAGGTAGAATCATGTATTCATAATCGAGTGTATAAGGTCCACGACCGTGATCAATCCATATCTTTAATGTACGCCATGTAACATTCACGTTCCATGCACCGATTGTATCGAAATTACCTGTTTTATTTCCTACTTCAATACCTAAACTTGCATATTGTCCTTGACCTTGTAGAACATAACCAAAATCAGTTTCACCCACATGAACCCATTGAACATTCGATGTTTTATCAGATGTAAACGGAAATGAATAGTTTCCATCGGTGAGTGTTATAATCGTTGAATTAAAGAAACCAACAGTAACCTGACCTACAAGAAGTTTTCGACTAGCTAATGTTGTCCAAGCAATATTAGGTGTTGTAAGTGTCAGATTAGTTGCTAAGGCAATGATAGCATCATCATAGAAATGCCACGAACGTTGTGCTGTTAAATTTCGAGTAGCTGTATCCATCATTGCAAGACCGAACAGTCCATCGCTAACTCCACCTACGAATGGTAACAGTTTTTGAATTCTACCTGCGTCACCACAATCTGCTAAGGGAATATCGTGTTCAACAGTGATGCCATTCAATGCTTGCCAGTCTAATACAGGAAACACCCAATGATAATCATCGATATTCGTCGTAAATAAATTCAAAGTTCCTTGTCCTGTGTGTTCTCGTTTCAAATTTTCACCATTTCCACATTCATCGGGATTTGTTCGTGTTGATTGCATCTTAATCGTTGCTGACCAATTCGCACGTCGATGTGAATGATAATCTGCAGTATAGAAATGTTTACTTCCGATAATTGCCTTTGCATTCGGTAGTTTCTCGATACGATCAGCAAAATCATTCAATTCATTTCTCAGAGTCATATCCGAAATAACTTGTGCAACAGCTCTAATATGATCAGGATTGTACCCGACATTATCTTCTGAATTAGCTCTTGTTGCAGCTCGACCTCGAACATGCCAATCCCATTTATCAGCAATAACCATCCATGCATCACCATCAACTAAAAATTTACTAAAAACTGTCAATCGATCGGTATCAACCGCATATTGAGTGCCAACACTGCAGAGGAAAAATGCAAAGATATTTATTGCCCAATCTCGACCGTATGCCCCGGAAAGTAGCTGAGTGCCATGAAAATGATAGGCGAAATCATTTTGTACGCCTTCTTTATTTCGTGGTTGAATAATAATATCTTCCCACATTCGACTGAAACCCTGTTCGATACCGGTTACATTTTGCGTAGCTAATGATCGATATAATTGAGCTTGAATCATCCAAACTAGATTGCAGCCCGTTGTCCAAATATCTCCAGCCCACCAATTGGCTCGATAGGATATTTCTTTGATTTTCTGTAATTCGAAACTGCTAACATTACCATTCAACATTAGTAATTGACCAGTCACAGATATAGGAACAGAAATTCGATTCCACCACCAATTTGGATTTTGCCAATCTCGTGTTAACCAAACATTCAGTGCACAATGAACAGCAGATAATAATTCAGTATTATTCCGTTCTGTTGAACCATTCACAGTATAAGCTTGTAACATAGTTGTCACTCGAGATATATGATTAGCTGTTAACCACACAGCACGGCTTTGATCTGTATAATTCACATCGGGCCAATAGCATGAACTATTCAATGTTTGAACATAATGAAGTGCATTTTTAACTATCGATGGTACGGTAGAGGATGCAGGCCATACCATTTGTTCTAAGACACGTTGTCGAACGATTGCTATATCATCATTTGATGAATATCCTAACCCTGTTGCAATCGGTAGAAGAACTACGAAAACTGACAAAACTTGTAGTTTGTAATGCATGTTTGAAATGAAATAGTGTTATTCTATGCACTGAAAAATGTTAACTATATGAAAAAAAAATGATATAAAGTGCATCCTAGATAAGAGACTAAACTCGATATTTTACATATAGTCAACATGTTCTGTCACTTGAGGGTGAGGATGAAGGTGATATTCACGTCTTGTTCATTTTAAATTTTTAAAAGGTCGAATCCTGTCATAGATCCAAAATTTTGAAGACGCGAAGTCTTAGTTGTTTCCGCCTTGCAAAAATTCGATCGATTTCGCAACAGAAGACCATCAGGAGGCTCCTGAGATCAATATCATGAGGAATTGTTGCTCGATTATCCGAGTTCAAATTCTATATCCAATTCAAGTACAGATGCGAATCGAGATTGAAATAACTCGAAAATACAACTAGTAAACATAAAGAAAATATCAGTGTACTGTCAATGTGCTTATTCATATTATTGAAATGAAAGACGTGCTCTCTCATATTATAAAACTGAAGATGAACTTCTTCTTCTACCGAGTACATAAATAGTAGTAAAATCGCAATTCACACTCATGTGCCCATCTTTATATTATTCATCTGAACTTACGTAACTATGTTGAAAGCATATAAAATCTCGATCACACATTATTACCAGGGATGCCAAATCCAAATTTTCAAAATCAGGAGTTTTCCGAAAAAAATCAGGAGTCTATCAGGAGATTTTTTATGAAATCTCAAAGGTTATCAAACTCAATTCTAACGGATTAACTCAAGTACTAACCTGTTTAATCAATGGGAATACTCCCATACATTTTGCTACAGAATAACTACTAAAAAGTTTCTAATAATCGAATCAAAATCGAAAAAAAATTGATGCTTTTTTCTCGACATTTATTTCATAAATAGTTATTCAAACATTTAAAAAGACATGGAAAATCAAAATAAACTATAGCTATTAGTTAATGAATGAAAACGTATCAAGTAAATACATATATGACCATTATCTTCAAACGATTCGTGGAATCTTTGCAACATGACTATACTTATCTGACGATCGAATTTTTTTCAACAAATCAGGTTTTGTCAAAAGATACTTATAGAATTCTTTACATGTTAAATGAGTATTCATTCGGATTTTCAGCTCAGCTCCCACCAGATCGTGTCTCATCCGACTTCGATTGTTATTCCACAAATATTTCATGTGACTGAAGAGGAAAAAAATTAAAATCAGGAGATTTGGCATGCCTGGATAGAAAAAACATTTGTTGTTCGATAATATTTAATGACGTGACTTATCTTCTTATTGACAAAACCGGCAAATTGTTTTAAAAAACATGTCGACAATTGAAATCAACACACAGATTAAAAAAATCGTTGCAATTCAAATGTTTCTTCGGATTTGTATTGGTTTGCTCATCTATCAACAACAATATTTGACTAGTGCAACTTTTTCATTTAATCAACCGAGATTTCGAATCAATGCAACTTGGAATTCAATTGCAACGACTTTTGCCAATCAAAGTTTTGTGGGCGCAAACCCATATGGTATTTTTGTCAATTCAAACAATTCAATTTACATACCCAATCGAGAAACTGGTCAAATTCATATTTGGCTAAATGAAAATCATCTCAATCCAACAAAAACTATCGAGGGTAATTTATTCGAATCATTTTCATTATTTGTCACAATGAATGGTGATATTTATGTTGATAATGGACCGGCAAATGGTCGTGTGAATAAATGGATTCGAGAAAATGAAACATGGATATCGGTTATGAATGTTACATCATATTGTTACGATCTTTTCGTCGATATTTATGAGAATTTATATTGTTCATTGCATAATAATCATCGAGTTGATAAAAAATGGTCAAATGGCACAACAACAATCGTTGCTGGAAGAGGTGTTCAAGGATTATCATCGGATATGCTTAACGGTCCTGTAGGGATATTCGTTGATATTAATTTCGATTTATATGTTGCGGATTATGAAAATCATCGAATTCAATTGTTTTACTTGAATCAACGAAATGGAATAACTGTTGCAGGAAAAACATCAACAAACCTAACAATCGAACTTAATCATCCAACAGGAGTTGTTCTCGATGGTGATCAATATCTTTTTATTGTTGATCAGGGAAATCATCGAATAATTGACTCAGATGAAAATGGTTTTCATTGTATTTTTGGATGTTCTGGTGGAGGTTCAACAAACAATAAATTATTTTATCCAATTAGTATGTCGTTTGATAGTTATGGAAATATTTATGTCACCGATCAATATAATAATCGAGTACAAAAGATCTCTTTATCAAAGAAATCTGATCGTAAGTATGAAAATTGTTCGATTTTCTCGAAATCAACATCCAAATTCTCATTTTCTACTCTTGACTAATCATTGTTTCGCATGAGTTTTCTCTCGATTTAACAGAGAAATCGATCGATGTTAATCAGAGATCGTAGATAAGAAGAGTGAAATGAATCGTTGATTCCATGCGAAAGAAAATCTGGTTAGTCTCATATGAAATTGAATATAAATTTGTAGAAAAATCAATTAAGGGGAAATAAATGAATTGTAAAAAAAACTTTCAGTGTTATAGAAAAGTGTGGTGCTTGCGGTGTTGATGGGTCTATGTTTTTAATTTTAACATATTCTTGATGATTTTCATTTGAACACCGCGAGGACTAGATTTGTGACTTTAGTTTGACTCTGAAGTTAAAGTTGATTGTTGCGTATGACTAAATGCTAATAGTCTTTTAAGATGATGAACGATATGTTCTTGTTGATTAAAGATTTGAATTGTAGAATTGTTACGAACAAATGAGTTCGTCGGTTGAGTAGACAAATGAATCAGTATTTTTTCTAGCGGCATCTTTAATTAATTTCAATATCAAAAACTAAGCAAATTTGGGCGATGTGGCTTCAGCACGCTTACAAATATAGGGAGACCCGATTTTGACTCAAATTCTGACAGTTTTCTAAGATTAAAAACAAATTTGTTCAATTTGAAAGGAGAAAATCTGACGAAAAACAATCGTCGGACGGCGGTTTTCGACCGGTTTGTGCAACATGGGAAATCAATTGAATTTGTCGCAAAATCCAATTCACCATTAGCTCGTTACACGCTTCATCTATTTTTCTTTCTCGTTCTCTGTTCGAACGATTCTACTCTTAGATAATTCACCATTTAACAATTTTCCTATCTGTAGTTTCATTAGTCCATTGCTACTTTTATTTCTAGTTTTGACACTTTCATATAATCAACCAAAATTTTGTTTAACCACAACTTGGAATTCAATTGCAACGACTTTTACCAATCAAAGTTTTTTGGGCACTAATCCGCATGGTATCTTTGTCAATTCAAACAATTCAATTTACATACCCAATCGACAAACTGGTCAAATTCATATTTGGCTAAATGAAAATCATCTCAATCCAACAAAAACTATCGAGGGTAATTTATCAGATCCATTTTCATTATTTGTCACAACGAATGGTGATATTTATGTTGACAATGGACAATACAATGGTCGTGTTGATAAATGGATTGTAGAAAATGAAAGATGGATATCGGTTATGAATGTTACATCACCATGTTTTGGTCTTTTCATCGATATTTATGAGAATTTATATTGTTCAATGTTTTATAATCATCGAGTTGATAAAAAATGGTCGAATGGCACAACAACAATCGTTGCTGGAACAGGTGTTCGAGGATCTGAATCGGATATGCTTAACAATCCTTTCGGAATATTCGTTGATATTAATTTAGATTTATATGTTGCAGATCATAGCAACGATCGAATTCAATTATTTCGATTGAATCAACGAAATGGAATAACTGTCGCAGGAAATGGATCAACAAAACTAACAATCAAACTTTTTTATCCAACAGGGATTGTTCTCGATGGTGATCGACATTTGTTTATTGTTGATTATGGAAATCATCGAATTATTGGTTCGGATGAAAATGGTTTTCGTTGTATTTTTGGATGTTCTGGTGAAGAAGGTTCAACAAACGATAAATTATCTTATCCTATCACAATGTCATTCGATAGTTATGGAAATATTTATGTCACCGATCGAGATAATAATCGAGTACAAAAAATCTTGAAAAACCAAGTCTGCAGTAAGTTTTGTTTTTCTTTTGATTTGAAATCGAAACTGTTTTCCTCGAAGTTCCATCCACAAGTGAACCAACAATAACAACAGGTGAATTGAATTATTTTAAAAAAAAAAAGAAACATGAATCGAATTCAATTGATTTTTCAGAAACTCTTCCGGAAAGTACAACAATAACTACTACTATTATTACATCCACAATCGTAACGACCATTGTCGAAACATCTACAATGATTACGACAATACCAACTATTACTACTACTACATCGAGATTGGTGACGACCATAGCCACATCTACGATGACTATCACAATAACTACTACTACGACTGTGGCCACGTCTACGATCTCTACAATCAAAACAACTAGAACAACGTCAACATTTAGTCACAATGAAAGTAAATCATTTTCTCCATTTAATCAATTTGATTTGTTTTGCAATGTAATATTTAGATTGTAATTCTATAATAATAAACTTAATTCCTCAATCAAATCCCCGATCACAGGCATATCAATATCGTCGAAGTCAGGATTTTTATATTTTATCAACCATAAAATTCAATTGTAACGAAACTTTGTCAACAATCCAAAACTGGTCAATTAAAAACTCGACAAACGAGAATTTTTCTGAAATTGAATTTGATAAAAAGATCATAACAAGTCGAAGTGAATTATATATTCCATCAAATACTCTTCAATATGGAATTTATCAACTAGAATTACAAGTAACAACGAAAGACAATCCAAGTTTAACAAATAGTTCATCAGTTTATGTTGAAATTAGTCCATCAGGTGTAACAGCAAATCTCGTTCCATTGGGAACATCAGTTGTCACAAGTGGTGATCAACAGAATTTAATTTTAAATCCAGGAAACTATTCAAAAGATCCCGATGGATTCGAATTTAATTCTTCGGATTGGAAATACGAATATTTTTGTCGAATTTATCCATCACCTGATCAATTCGTTAAAATCAATAGTTTTTTCCAGTTAAATCAATTCG
>Ga0209960_1001369_pt1 | contig 33058 bp, 35 predicted proteins | sample ThiBiot_500_plan_2_FD_183947 | JGI IMG/M metagenome (GOLD analysis project Ga0209960, IMG submission 183947) | Wastewater bioreactor microbial communities from Cape Town, South Africa - Thiocy_expt_500_plan (SPAdes) | ecosystem: Engineered > Bioreactor > Thiocyanate-remediating >... | reverse complement strand
ACCGTTTTTCCCTGATTTTGTTCAGACAAGATTTTCACAATCTGAACCTCTGTAAATTTGCTTTGTTTCATCTTTCCCAAATTTAAAACTATATTTATTTCTGTTTCGGTTTTTGGGGAAGATTACACTTGATGTAAAAAATGACTATCTATTCTCTCATGAACGGGATTCAGAAATAGAATATCTTTTCTATTTCTGAATAATCTTAATATTCCTACTGGATAAGATACAAGCTTGTTATCTGTTTTTAATCTGTATATTTCTTTTCTAATTAAACCAAGACATTGATTTTTCTGTTCTTTTTTAATTTGAGAAATAAATTTTTTATCAAAAACCAATTCCTTGTCAGCGTCTAAAAAAAGAATCCATTTTCCTTTGGCATTTTCTTTACACAAATTTCGGGCATACGAAAAATCATCTTTCCAGTGAGAAAAAAATATTTTATTTGTATATTGCTTCGCAATTTCTACAGTTAAATCTGTTGAGTAAGAATCGAGTATTATAATTTCATTTGCAATTTCTTTAATTGAAAGAATACATTTTTCAATACTCGATTCTTCGTTTTTTGTTATTATACAAGCGGATAGTAACAATTTTCCATCAAAATTTTAAGAATGATAAAAAGAATCTATTTCATTTTGATGAATTACAACATTAGTTGTGTCAGCACTAACATGGTTTGAATTATCATTATTACCAAATAGTAGTGCAATAATGAAAGTGAATAGATTTAACATTGTTTTGTTTTTTAGTTTTATAACAAATATATTATTTTTTATTTCAAAAGTTTATAAACGTAAGAATTTTTTCTAAAATTTATTTTTATATTAAATTTAGTTGAATCCGAGTAATAATTATTAACGATAAAAAAAATATTTGAAATTAGATTTTTTAAATTTAGATTGTTTTTATCTGTTAATTGTTTATGAAACATTGTGCCTTTAAATTTTTCTTCATTCTGATTTAAAATAATTTCTCTATTAAAAATAAATTTCATTATCATATATCTTGCTATTTTTATAAACCAGTAATGAAAAACAAAATCATCTGCAGGAAGCAATTTTTCATCCTTAAAACATACGGAAAAGGAGAGTTGTTCATTTCTTTTCAAACTTATTTTCTCAGATAATATCTCATAGGTCAAAAGAACATTTTTTAATAATTGGATTTTTGAATTACATATTCCAACTACTCCTGAATTCCACATTATAGAATCTTGATCAATTATCAAGTTCTTTTCTTTTAAAGGGACTACTACAATTTCTCTTTTGAAAAAATTATGATATTCTGATAGTTCGTTATCTTTGATTTTGTATTCTTCAGTATGTAAATAACAGTAACCTTTTGAAATTTTTTTATATATTTTTGACAGTTTCTTCAATATAATTGTATCATTATCAATAAATAAAAGATTACAGTTGTAAGATTCAATAACATCTAAAATAATTATAATTTTCAGTTTGAAAATATCTTTTTTTTGATTTAATAACTCTCTAAAGTATTTCGTAGGTTTATATATAATGTCAATTTTTAAATGAGAACTTAGATTATTTTTTTCTATTTCATTATAGAAAAAATTTGCATTATCTGAATATATTAAAATTCTTATCTTTTTACCAAAATTTATTTCTTTCAGAATTAGAAGAGAGCATATTGTTTCATAATAATATTCATAATTAAATAGAGAAATATATAGTAGACAGTTATTTTTTTGTTTTTCAAAAAATTTAAACATATTACAAAATATTATTTTTTTTCGCCTTTTCAATCGCTTCCAGTTTATTGTGAACCTGAAGTTTTGTATAAATATTTTCTATGTGTTTTCTGATAGTACTCGGAGAAAGGAAAAGATTGATTGCAATGATATTATAATTTAGTCCGCGGCTCAGCTGTTCCAGAACTTCAATTTCTCTTGTGGACAGTTTGATATCTTCATCACATTTTCTATTTTCAAAATCCTGAGGATTCCGTAACAATTTCAGTGTTTTAAAAGCAATTGAAGGACTCATTGCAGCACCGCCTTCCAGCACTTCCAAGATTGATTTCTTTAATTCCTGTGGTGAGGTTTCTTTCAGGAGATAACCGTCCGCACCTGCTTTGATGGCATTGAAGATGTTGGCATCATTGTCAAAAACCGTCAGGATCAGGATCTTGATTTGCGGATAACGGTTTTTCACAAATTGTGTTGCTTCTATGCCGTTCATTTTCGGCATTTCGATATCCATCAGGATCAAATCCACATTAGGATCTTTTTCAAGTTTTTCAATCAGGTCTTTACCATTCACGGATAAAAATTTGATTTTGAATTCATCATAAAAAGACAGCCTTTCCTGAACAGATTTTGCAAGAAGGAAGTTATCCTCTGCTATGGCAATTTTCGTAATCATAATTAATTTGATATTTAATTAGAATTGACAAAAAACCATTAATATGATTTTTCATTAGTTTAGTTTTCAATAAAATTAAAATTATTTTCATTTGAATAGATTATTTTTCTATTATTTTTTTGAAAATATTAATTTGTAGATCAAAAATATCCGTATTTAATTGAGCTTTGGCTTCGGATATTTTCTTAGCCAGGCTATTGTCCAGTTTTATTTTGTCACGGTAAATTTTTTCATCTGATGTGAGTTTCGACAAAAGTTTATACAGATTGGCCAACCTGAGCCGATGTTCTTTTTTTATCCGCCGGATTTTTCTCATCAAAGTAAAAATGATAAGAATCAGAATGATAATAATGCTGCTATAAATAATCTGTATCATATTTCAAACAAAATAGGCTTCGTTTTTAACGGAAGAGAGAAGTCACGGTAAACTTACCTCATCAGATTATATTTGTTGATTATATTATCGGATTTAAAAATTTGAGTTTTCATGATATTTAGAAGTTTAGTGTTTACGGTTGTCCAAAATTCCTGTAATATCGAAGCTCAAACAATACGACATTTGACGTATTTTAATAGAAAAAGCATCACAATTCGTGATGCTTTCCAAGATTATTTATTTAGATTAATTATTTAATAATCAATTTAGTATTTGATTTTTTACCTTCAGATTGTTGTGTGATGACGTAAACACCTGGTTTTAGATTGGTATTAATTTCATTTTTACCTTTATTTACAATAGAAGAGAAAACTACTTTTCCGCTAATGTCTTGTATCACAATGTTTCCAGTATTTTCAGTTTCCAAAAAGAAATGGTTCTTGCTAGGATTCGGATAAACGTTGATTTTTGATTTCGAAACATCAGAGACCGCTAAAGTTTCCGCACAGTTGTATGGCTTGAAATTAACTGTATTCGGATTCAAACTCCCGATGACAGATTGTACCATTGCATCATTGGAAAGCTCATCTTCTCTCCAGCAGTTTCCGATAGCATTGACAGTAGCCGAGGTGTTGTTGAAAAAAGCAACAGTGTTCCCTGCGTTTATATTGTTTTTGAAAACATTGTTTCCGTGGTCATCAGTAGTACCCAAATCGATTACCGCGTTGCTCAAAATGGTGATTCCCCATAGATTGCCTCGGATTTGATTGTTTCTTACGATCACTTTCTGAGTTCCTGTCAAAGAAATCCCGCTTCCTCCAAGGTTAGGATTATTCTCGGTATTATTGTTTTCAATAATATTATTTTTGATAATTCCGGAACTTCCGGCACCTTGATGTGTAATCCCATAACGGTTATCTTTAACAGTGTTTCCTTCTATACGGAATCTGTTTGTTCCACCCAATAAGCCGGAAACAGAAATACCTCCGGATTTGGTAATAGCTCTGTTTCCGATGATCTGATTGTTAATAACTCTTGTAGAATCTATACCTGCAGGTCCCATATTGATCTGCGGATAGTTGCCATTATCCGTATTATTTCCATAGAAGTAATTATTAATAATGTCTATGGAAACAGCTCCGGACGCACCGGAATTGATGCCTGCTCTGGAGTTTTCCAAAAACTGTGAGTTTTTTACCACGTGACCACCTCCTTGGAAAAGTGCTAATGCCGCACTACTTGCAAGGCTGCCAGTGGAACCACTAAGAGAATTATTATTTTTATAAAGAATACAATTGTCCATCAGGAATCCTGTTGTTAATACACGGACACCGCCACCATATTCAACTCTTGTATTTTTCATTTCAGCTACTGATCCTTCTTCGAATCTGATTCCTCTGTAAGGGCTTCCGATTGTACTGGCAGTAATAGTAAAGTTGGTTGCTGTAGTTTTATATTGTCCGTAGATGTAAATTGCAACTCCCGGATTGACTTTCAGTGTTGTATTTTCATCAATAAGAAGTTTGTCCGTTGCGGAAAGTGTAAGATCAGCGGTCAAAGTATAATCTGTACTGTTTTTCACTAAAACTGTTGGTGCAGCTGCAGATAAACTTGTTAAAGTGTAGTTTGTTCCATTGTTCGGACTTGTGAATTGAGCATTAAGAAAAGCAGCGCAACCCACAAAAAAAAGAGTCATTTTTTTCATAAACATAAATTTTTCTAGTATCAAATGTATTAATGTATTTTATTTTTAACATAATATATTTGTAAAAAATTTTTATGTTTTCAGAAATAATCGCCGGTACAATGCGTTGGGGCGTTTGGGGAGCGAATCTTACTCCAAAAAAAATTCAGGAATTGATAGAAGTTTGTCTGGAAGAAAAGATTACGACATTTGATCATGCCGATATCTATGGAGGTCATACAACAGAAGAGCTTTTCGGAGACGCATGGAAAGAAATGAATATTGAGCGGGACAAAGTTCAGTTTATTTCCAAATGCGGAATCGTAATGAATTCTGAAAAGAAACCTTCTTCTCTCAAATATTACAATTACAATTCTGATTACATTCAATGTTGTGTTGATGAAAGTTTAAAGAATTTAAAAACTGATTATCTGGATGTATTATTATTGCATCGTCCGTCACCACTGATGAATCCTGAAACAATTGCTGATACATTTCAAATTTTGAAAGACACTGGAAAAGTGAAGCATTTTGGCGTAAGTAATTTTTCTGTTTCCCAATTTGAATTAATCGACCAGTATTTTCCATTGATTACTAATCAAATTGAAGTTTCTGTCAATGAAATTTCAGCTTTTGAAAACGGAACGTTGGATCAACTGATGATGAAAAGCATCAGACCAACAGCGTGGTCGGTATTAGGGAATTATTTCACTGAAAAATCTGAACAGAATTCCAGATTAAAAAGTATAATCCAAAATCTTTGTCAGAAGTATAATGCCGAGGAAAATCAAATCTTATTAGCATTTATCTTAAAACATCCTTCGAGGATCATTCCAGTGATCGGAACTTCCAGAACCGAGACAATCAGGGAATTAAAACAGTCTCTATATATTGATATGGATCTTACGGACTGGTTTGGAATTCTTGAAGCAGTCAAAGGAAGAGAGGTGGATTAGTATTGTTTTTAACATATTGATTTTGAGATTGTTTTAATATTAATAATAATTCATTAATGATATATTGAAATTAATTGTATCTTGCAGCATTATTATATCGGAATCAATAATTTGTTCATTCGTCTTGTTGTTTTTCTCTTATAATTTCAAAACAACTTTAATTTAATTTTTTTTTAAAATGAACATTTTTGTTTCAAACATCAATTACGCAACTAAAGATTACCAGTTGCAAGAACTATTCGAAGGTTATGGAGAAGTATCTTCTGCCAAAATTATTACAGACAGAGAAACCGGGAGATCAAAAGGATTCGGTTTCGTAGAAATGGGTGATGCTGAAGGAAAACAGGCTGTTGACGCATTAAACCAGAAAGAATTTAATGGTAAAATTCTTAACGTAACAGAAGCAAGACCAAGAGAAGAAAAACCAAGAAGATCTTTCGATAACAACCGTGGTGGTGGTTACGGAGGAGATAGAGGTGGAAACCGTGGCGGTGGAAACCGTTGGTAATATCCCTTTACTAAAAATAGAAGCGATCAATATTTTGATCGCTTTTTTTATTTCTTCTTTTTCTTTTTTTTGTCCTTATCCTTTTTCTTGTCCTTCTTGTCGATAGTCAGCCCTTTCACCAATTCTTTGATTGGATTTGATTTTTCAATATTCTCCTGCAAAGGAACAACTGTTGTTTTCACTTCAAAAAACTGATTAAAGTCTTTGGCTTTAATCAGATTCTCATCCATCAAAATTTTAAGCAGTTCGCTCCCAGAATTATCAAAATAGTTTTTCAGGAATTTTTTCAGGACCGTTTTTTTATAATCTTCTAAGCTTATAGAAGGAGAGTACAGGTAGATTCGGCCTTGCTTTTCTACATTCAGATAATGCTTTTCTACAAGTATTTTCAGGAATGTGGAAACCGTATTTTGATGAGGTTTGGGTTCCGGAAAGGCGTTCATCAGGTCGCGGAAGTAGATTTGACCTTCCTTCCAGACGATTTGCATCACTTCTTCTTCAGAAGGCGTTAGAGTTTGTAACATCATAAATATTTTTTTAGAAGATAATCGCTTTTACCATTATCAGATAAACCAAAGATACAAAAATCGCAATCACAACGCCCGATATCACTTCCTGAGGTGTATGTCTTTTCAGAATAATCCGGGTAATTCCAATAACTACAGACAGTAGAAACCAGAAGATTCCAATCATTGGATTAATAGCAAAAAACAGAGCCGCAACATAGATGTTCAGACTTGTATGCATCGAGCTTTTGATGAAAAAATTACTGACCTGCATCAGGATTAGCAGGATACACAACATCAGAATTGTCCAGTCGATCTCCCGGTGCAGAAAATAATCCACGGCAAGGAAAACAATCGTCGCAACAATGATGAAAATGTACAGAGAGTGGCGCTGTTTCCGGTTAGAAACATCCATATTCGTATAGTTTCCCTTCTTCACATTCCTGTAGATCCAGATTGCGATTGGGATAATCAGCAACAGCAAAATCGGTATAAATTTCTTCGATGCTTCTTCCCAGGTATAATTCCTGTAACTGTAATAGAAAAAGTAGATCACAAGAGAAACCAACGGGTTAAAAAAATTCGAAATAACTTTCGATATTTTGAGAATAAAAGGACTATTGATTTCCATTCAGATAAGTTTCGGCGTCAATATACAAAAAATAAATATTGGGGCGTGTCCCTTTGTTTTTCCACCGCATTTTCCATCGCAGAAAAACAAGCGGGCCGCGCTGTCCGCTATTATCTTTTTGTTTTTCAGGAACATAGTTCCCAAAAAACAAAAAGGATAGCCGCTGCCATCGCTCACGCACTGCGTCTGGTAGAAAAATTTCCCTTTCACAGAAAATGCGCGCCAATGTGATATTTATTAGGCATTACAAAAATATAATTCTATGCTGACAATAAAAAAGGATTTTTTTCTTATTTTTGCTACATATTTCGAAAAAACAATGAAAGAATTTTCTAAAGAAGTCTACCTTAAATGGTATGAGGAAATGACGATGTGGAGAAGGTTTGAAGACAAATGCCGTTCTCTTTACTTAAAACAAAAAATCAGAGGTTTTTTACATCTATATAACGGCCAGGAAGCGATTCCGGCAGGTTTTACCCACGCAATGGATTTGACAAAGGACAGTATGATTACTGCGTACAGATGTCACATCCATCCAATGGCAATGGGCGTTGATCCTAAAAGAATTATGGCTGAGCTTTGTGGTAAAGCAACCGGAACATCCAAAGGTATGGGTGGTTCTATGCACATTTTCAGCAAAGAGCACCGCTTTTATGGTGGACACGGTATCGTAGGTGGACAGATTCCTTTGGGAGCTGGCATCGCCTTCGCAGACAAATATTTTGACAGAAAAGCCGTTAACATCTGTTTTATGGGTGATGGCGCTGTTCGTCAGGGTTCACTTCACGAGACTTTCAATATGGCAATGAACTGGAAGCTTCCTGTAGTATTCGTTTGTGAGAACAACGGCTACGCAATGGGAACTTCTGTTAAGAGAACAGCCAATCACGAAGACATTTATAAATTAGGATTAGGATATGAAATGCCTTGCCTTCCTATAGATGCAATGGATCCGGAAAAAGTAGCTGAAGCTGCTTACGAAGCGATCGAGAGAGCAAGAAGAGGAGACGGACCAACTTTCATCGAGGCTAGAACATACCGTTACAGAGGTCACTCTATGTCAGATGCCGAGCCTTACAGAACTAAAGAAGAAGTAGCACAATACAAGTTGGAAGATCCAATCGAGATTGTGAAAAGCAGACTTTTGGAAAACAATTGGGCAACTGAGCAGGAATTGGAAGCTATTGACGAAAAGTCAAGAGAATTCGTAGAAGAATGTATCGAGTTTATGGAAAGTTCTCCATATCCGGATGCTTCTCAGGTTTACGACTTTATCTATTCTCAACCGGATTATCCTTTCATTGATAAATTAGAAAACTAAAATATTATTAATTTGAAATTTAAGAATTTGAAATTTGAATTCAATGAATCTCAAATCTCAAATCTCGAATCTCAAATCTCAAATCAATAAAAAATTATGGCAGAAGTAATTACTATGCCCCGTTTATCGGATACGATGACGGAAGGTAAAGTTTCAAAATGGCACAAAAAAGTGGGTGACGCTGTGAAAGAAGGCGACATCCTTGCAGAAATCGAAACTGATAAAGCCGTTCAGGATTTTGAATCAGAACTGAATGGTACATTATTATACGTCGGAGTAGAAGAAGGAGGACAAGCGCCTGTAGATTCTGTTTTGGCAATCATTGGAGCAGAAGGAGAAGATATCTCATCTTTAATTAGCGGAGGAAGCGCTGCTAGCTCTACACCGGAAGCTCCGAAAGCTGAAGAAGCAAAAGAAGAACCTGCTGCTGAAGAGTCGGCTTCTGCTGATATCCCAGAAGGCGTAGAAGTCATCACGATGCCTAGACTTTCTGATACAATGACGGAAGGAAAAGTGGCGAAGTGGCATAAAAATGTTGGTGATGCTGTGAAAGAAGGTGATATCCTTGCAGAAATCGAAACAGATAAAGCGGTTCAGGATTTTGAGTCAGAATTCAATGGAACATTATTATACCAAGGTGTTGGCGAAGGCGATGCTGCGGAAGTTGATAAAATTTTAGCAATTATTGGACCTGCGGGTACTGATGTTTCTGCAGTAGTTTCCGGAGGTGGTAAAAAAGCTGCCGCTCCAAAAACAGAATCAAAAGCTGAAACCAAAACCGAAGATAAAAAAGAAGCTGCCCCTGTTGCTGCTTCATCAACTGGTGAAAGAGTAGCAATTTCTCCATTGGCTAAGAAAATAGCTCAGGATAGAGGAATTGATTTCGCTTCTATCAAAGGTTCCGGAGAAAACGGTAGAATTGTGAAGAAAGATGTTGAAAACTATCAACCTTCTGCACAACCAGCTGCTGCATCTGCTCCGAAAGCAGTTTCTGCACAACCAAGTGTAGCATTTACACCAGGTGAGGATAGCGAAACTCCAAACTCTCAGATGAGAAACATCATCGCGAAGAGATTGGCTGAAAGTAAATTTACTGCGCCACATTACTATTTGATGGTTGAAATCAATATGGATAAAGCTATCGAGGCCAGAAAAGAGATTAATAGTGTTCCGGATACAAAAGTTTCTTTCAACGATATGGTAATCAAAGCGGTTGCTGTTGCGTTAAGAAAACATCCACAAGTTAATTCCTCTTGGGCAGGTGATAAGATCATCCACCACGGAAATATCAATGTTGGTGTAGCAGTGGCCGTTCCAGACGGATTGGTAGTTCCTGTATTGAAAAATACAGACTTTATGAACTATAACGAGATTTCTGCTGCAGTAAAAGATATGGCTGGAAGAGCTAAAACCAAAGCGCTTAAAGCTAACGAAATGGAAGGTTCTACTTTCTCTGTTTCTAATCTTGGAATGTTCGGAATTGAAACATTTACTTCAATTATCAATCAACCGAATTCTGCGATCTTATCTGTAGGAGCGATTATTGAAAAACCGATTGTGAAGAACGGACAAATCGTTGTTGGGAATACAATGAAGTTGTCTTTGGCTTGTGACCACAGAGTAATTGATGGGGCAACAGGAGCTCAGTTCTTGCAAACTTTAAGAACTTACCTGGAAAGTCCGTTGACGCTTTTATTAGGATAGAATAACTTATTCGAAATATTTATAAAACCTTTCAATTCTGTTGAAAGGTTTTTTTTGTGATTTAATTTGGGCAGCTTAATCCGCCTGTAGTTGATCCTGAGCTTGTCGAAGGGCTCCCAAACCTAACAAAGTGGTTCGACGAAGTCAATCTTTTCACTCCACTTCGTTGCGTAAAAAGGATTTCCGCTCAAGTCGGGCTGCGTAAGATTCTGTGTTGAAAGTTACTTTAGATTGTGTAAATATTGCGTAAGGGATGGTAACGGATATCCTTTTTTTCTTATGGAATAATGCTAATTTGGATGGAAGATGTTCTGGACAAAAAGATAGTAGTGGACAGCCCGACCCGCTTGTTTTTGCCGAACTGGAAATGTTGATTTTATTGATAAAGTTTGTGAGCAAAAACAAGAGGGTTACGCCCAAAAAATTATTATTATGAATGTTGTATTTGATTATCTTTGCATCGTGAAAAAGCTTGGTTTTGTATTTCTGTTTTTAGGTGTTTTTGCGTTTGGTCAGGATCACCTTTCTGGTTTTAATATGATGTCTTTTACGTATAAGATGAATCCGAAATGGATGGCTTATTTAGAACTCCAAACAAGAGCCAGACGCGATTACACGGTGATTGATTACTATGAAACCAAAGGCGGGATCGGGTATAACCTGAATAAAAATAATCAGGCATTTGTTGGGCTTGGAAGATATGGTACTTATGAAAAAATGAAGATCTCTCAGGAGGAATTCAGACTTTGGCTGCAATATACTTTTACGCAAAGATTTGGACGACTGAAACTGGATCACAGAGGCAGGGCAGAACACCGGTTTTTCTATGCCAGCCAAACTGGTGAGCATACGGAGGCGAACCGTTTCCGATACAGATTAAGCGGAACTTTGCCGATTAATAAAGATAAAGTACAGGAGAATACATTGTTTGTAAATGCTTTTGAGGAATTGTTCTTTGGTTCCAAGGACCCAAATTTCAAAAGAAACAGAACGTTTGTTGGTTTTGGTTACCAGTTCAATCATACATTGTCTGCAACCACGGGTTATATGTTCCAGAGAGAATTTTCCACCAAAGGCAATGATAATTTTCACTTTCTTTATTTTGCGCTCAACTTCACTTTCGATGGAACGGATGACGAGAAGGATATTGTGATTCCGATGGTGGATTAGATAAATTTTTCTCGCTGATTTTAATACTTTTCAGAAAGATAAAGGTACGCCTTCAGATATTTATTGAAACGTTTCAAATCTTTTTCCTGTAATAATTCTGTACATCTTGTTAAGTCCATATTATCTCTTAAGTCATTCAATTTTACAGCAATTGCAAGCGGACTTTTTTCAATTCTTGCAATAAAGGCATCGTAATTCAGATGTTCTTCTTCGCGTTTTGTAAGGCATTCCACAGCTTCCAGGATGTAATCGGGAAAGCCTTTTTCTCTGAGGTATTCGAAGGAAAATTCCGGGTGGTCTTCTACGACGTCGTGCAAAACACCAACAATTTTTTCGTCGATGGTTTTGCCGGCATTCATCACCCGGAAAACGTGTCCCAGATAAGGCGCATCGTATTTGTCGGTTTGTTTTTTATGGGCTTTGGTAGCGATTTTTATAGCTTTGTTGAGAAGTTCGTGTGAGGACATTTATTGTAAAAGTTTAAAACGAAATTATGAAAAGAAAATGAAAAGATGGCGTGAAAAACTAAGTTTTTCATGCCATCTTTAAATTTAATCCCAATTCATAAATTCTTCGTATGCATAATATGAAATGGCTATAAGTAAAGCATATTTCAGGATTTTCTTCACTATTTTGTAACTTCCGAAAAGAATCGGATTATAAACAGATTTGTCGAATGGTTTGTTTGTTGATTTTTCCATTTTTTTTAATTTTTAATTGTGGTAGAATTTGATTTAAATGATTTTATGATTTGTTGTTTCCAGTCTTCAATGATTTCAAAGTTTGCTTTGTCAGCCTTATCAAAGAAGAAATGCTGATTGATTTCGAATCCGCAATAGGTGAAAATACCTTTGTCGGAAGTTAAGGAAAGAGCTTTGTCCATTCCGATACTTTCATACTCGGCTCTGGATTTTCCGTGTGTGTTGATAATAGTTGTTTGTTTACCTGTAAGAAGCCCTTTTTGTACGCCTTGGTCATAACGATATGCAAAACCATAACTGAAAACCCGGTCTATAAATCCTTTCATAACAGCAGGCATCCCTGTCCACCAAATTGGATAGATGAACGTAATATACTCTGCCCAAGAAATGTAATTTTGTTCCTGTGTTACATCGTCCGCAACTCTTCCCATCCGCTGTCCTTCCATATCTTCCAGCGACAGAATTGGATTGAAATCAAGCTGATTCAAATCGCGGATAATAACTTCGTGTCCGTTATCCCATAAAAACTCAGCAAGTGTCTGTTTGAATTGGCTGTTGATGCTGTTTGGATTGGGATGAGCATAAATGATTAAATGTTTCATTGTCCTATTTTTTTATTTTGATAGGACAAAAGTAGAGTGGTGCAAGTTGCTAAAATTGTAAGAAAACGAAATTGATCTTTTTGATTTACAGATATAAAATTCTTATTCTTCTTTTGGATTGCAGATATCCTGTTGGAATTTGAGGTAATTTTTAGGACTTAGATTGATATAGTATTTGTAATCGCGGATTAACTGACTTTGGTCGTAATAGCCACATCCACTAACTATTTCAAACCAATCAATTGTTTTAGATGTTGAAACTGAATCTTGAATAAGCCTGATGGATTTTACAAAACGTGAATATCGATTGATTTCTTTGGAAGTATATCCAAGGTGCTTTTTTTGATTGAGTTGTATATTTCTCTCAGTTTGCTTTTGTTGGCTTGCGATTGATTTGATTGGATTTAAGTTTTCATCCGTAAAGTTTATCAGTTTCTCTACAATGCTATTTCTCTGTTTCAAATAAGGTTTGCAAAAATCAAGAAGATAATTGATACGGTTTTCAGTGCTATCTATTTTATTGAGTTCCGTCCACAAAAAGGTAAAGCAATTTTTTTCTAACAAATCATCCGGATTAATAGGGAAATGTTCAGCAATAGATGTACTGCCGAAGAAACGATAAAAAGCATCATCTTTAAAATTGGCGATCAAAATTTCTGATTGGGGAGGTAACGAATATTCTAAGGATTGTTTTATTGGTCCCAAAACGATACATCTGTCAATCTCAATGTCGTTATTGTTTTTGGAATGAAGTATCGACTTTACACCAAAATCAAATATCAAAATTGTCTGAAATGAAGGCAGTAATGTTTTGGTAATGGTTTCGTCAGAGTTATTTTCTGAAAAATAAAAGTGAGTAAAAATTTCTTCATATTCTGCCGGGACAGATATTCTGAAATTTCTATATTTTTCATTTTCTTGCATTCTATTAAATCCTATTCAAAAATAATCAAAACAAATAAAAAAGCGCCAGTTATTTGGCGCTTTATAATCTTATTTTAAATTATCTTCCTTTCAGTTCATCCAGCAATCTTTCAAGAGAATTAAGATCAGATATCAAAACCTCTCTCGCCTTTGCACCATTGAAACCGCCAACCACGCCAGCCGCTTCCAATTGGTCCATAATTCTTCCGGCTCTGTTATAACCTAATTTCAATTGTCTTTGTAGCATAGATGTAGAACCTTGTTGTGTAGAGATCACAATTCTTGCAGCATCTTCAAATAATGCATCTTTTTCGTTCGGGTCAAAAGCACCAACCGTAGAACTGCCTTCTTCTCCGGAATACTCAGGCAAAAGATAAGCATCCGAATAACCTTTTTGCTCACCGATGAATTCTGCAATTCTTTCCACTTCCGGCGTATCGACAAACGCACATTGAAGACGTGTCAGATCATTGCCGTTAAAATAAAGCATATCGCCTTTTCCTACCAATTGTTCCGCTCCCGGCGAATCCAGAATGGTTTTGGAATCGACCCCGGAAATCACACGGAAAGCAACCCTCGCAGGGAAATTTGCTTTGATCATACCAGTGATAACGTTTACAGACGGTCTTTGTGTTGCAACAATTAAATGTATTCCAATCGCTCTTGCCAGCTGAGCCAATCTCGCAATCGGATGTTCTACTTCTTTTCCGGCGGTCATAATCAAATCCGCAAATTCGTCCACCACCAAAACAATGTAGGGCAAATATCTGTGACCATTTTCAGGATTAAGTTTTCGTTGAGCGAATTTCGCATTGTATTCCTTGATGTTTTTACAGAAGGCATTTTTCAGCAATTCGTAACGGTCATCCATCTCAATACAAAGTGAATTCAAAGTATTAATTACTTTCGCATTGTCTGTGATAATCGCATCTTCTGTATCAGGCAATTTCGCCAGATAATGTCTTTCAATCTTTGAATAAAGTGATAATTCTACTTTCTTCGGATCCACCATAACGAATTTCAGTTCGCTCGGATGTTTTTTGTAAATCAATGACGTTAAAATCGCATTGATACCAACAGATTTTCCTTGTCCCGTTGCTCCAGCCATCAAAAGGTGAGGCATTTTTGCCAGATCAGCTACAAACACTTCGTTGGAAATGGTGCGTCCGAAAACGACAGGCAAATCCATATCTGCATTCTGGAACTTTGGAGAGGCCACTACGGAACGCATTGAAACCATCGTTGGGTTTTTTCTGGGAACTTCAATCCCGATTGTTCCTTTTCCAGGCATTGGCGCAATGATCCTGATTCCAAGAGCAGAAAGATTAAGTGCAATATCGTCCTGCAATTTCTTAATGGCTGCCACGCGGATTCCTGCTTCCGGTACGATCTCGTAAAGTGTTACGGTTGGTCCAATCGTCGCTTTTATTTCAGAAATGCCGACGTTGAAGGTTTTCAGCAAACCAACAATTCTGTTCTTATTTTCTTCGAGTTCGTCTTTATTGATGGTGATTTCCTCGTTGCCATAATCCTTTAATAATTCTACGGAAGGCATCTGGAATTTTGCCAGATCCAGTTTGTGGTCATAGAGTCCGTGCTTTTGCACCAGATCATCAGATTTTTGTTGTTCTTCAGACGCTGGAAAGTCTTCATCTTTTTTGATTTCCACATTGAAAGCAAAATCATCTTCAGTTTTGACAACCGGACTTTCTACAATTGTCTTTTGAGGCTGAGTGGGAGTAGAAGATAATATGATTGGTTCAGGAACAGATTCTTTAATCGGTTCTGTGATTTCTTCTTTGAATGATGTTTGATTCGGTGTTTTGATAGGTTCAAAATCCTGCGTAACTTTAATATTGCTGAAATCCTGATCTTGATTTGAAGCAGGAGCTTGAGAAACAATTTCTTTTTCCAGTTCTTCATCTGCCTCAAATTCTTCATCAGAATCCGGCATCAGACTTTTCAGTTTTCCGAAAGTATTATCATTAATGTCATTCAGCTTATTTTTGATAGAGCTTGGTCTTAAGTTAAATTCCAAAACAAAATATAATGCAAAACTTACCAAAAGAACCATCCAAAGCCCAACGGAACCGATATAAGACTTCAGGTAATCCATGATCTGATAACCGTAAACACCACCTAAAACACCTTCACCATTAGTCACTGCACCAAAGAAAATCGGTGTCCAGCAAATGAAAAACAAACTGTGAGAAATAGTTTTCCAGGGTTTGAAATAATTTTTTTTAAAAATCAATGTTCCGAAAACAAAAAACAAAAATGCAACCACAAAAGCGGCAACGCCAATGCTCTCAAAAATGAAAAGATTGCCCAGCCAATCACCGATTTTCCCAAATATATTAGAAGACTGTACCGTTTTATCAGCCATTGTTCCTGCTTGGCTTTGGTCGGATTTCCAGTTCATCAGATAAGATACGAAAGAAAGAGTCAAAACTACCGATAAAACGATAAAAGTAATTCCGGAAATAATTCTTGGTTTCGATATGATTTTGCTTGTGCTGGAGGGCGTATTCTGTTCGTTGTTCATTTTCAAAAAATAGTCAATAGTTGCAAATTTAATGTTTTTTCTTTCGGATAAAAATAAAGAAAGGATTTTGTGATAAACTTATTTTTAATTGTCAGGCTAGTAACAAAAAAAATATTTCCCAGACATATTCAGTAAAAATAAAACTATGACAGAGAACCGAATGTTATTATCTAGAATTGCCGGTATGCTTTATTTAATAGTCATTATCACCGGATTGTTCAGCTTGATGTATGTTCCGAAAAATTTGTTCGTCTACGGCAATGCTTTAGAGACGGCCCAAAATATAAGTCAAAAAACCGGCATGTTCAGAATCAGCTTGGCTAGTAGTGTAATATGTTATCTTGCTTTCACATTTTTGGTAATTTTCTTATATCAAATATTACGTACAGTAGATATTTTCGTCGCAAGAGTAATGGTGATTCTTGCGTTGATCAGCGTTCCGGTCTCATTTTACAACTTAATAAATAAATATACTATTCTTGATTTAATTAAAGATAATACATCGGATCTGGCTCAAAAATCGGAAAAAATTATGGAGCTTCTCAATAATTACGATAATGGGATTTTTATTCTTACTATATTCTGGGGGCTTTGGCTGTTACCTTTTGGTTTTTTGATCTTCAGATCAGGATTCTACCCCAAGATTATTGGAGTCTTATTGATGGCCGGATGTTTTGGGTATTTAATTAATTTTTTCGGAAATACTTTATTTGTTGATTATCAAAGTGTTGGTATTTTGCAATATCTCAAGTTATTGCCCACAGTAGGTGAATTCAGTATTTGCTTTTGGTTATTGGTTGTAGGAGCGAGAAAAACAAAAACTTAAAAAAATATAAATAAACAATTATGAAAACAGAATTACAAGATCATAAGATCAATATAAAACTTCAACTATCCGCATTATGGACTGGTGTCATGTTTTTATACATTTATGGAGATTATTTTGAGCTGTATGTTCCCGGAAAGGTAAATGGATTATTAAACGGTCAGAATATGTTGGATAATCCTGGGAAACTATTTCTAGCCACTGTACTTCTTGCAATTCCTGCACTATTAATCTTTTTAAACCTTATGCTCAAAGCAAATTTTGCCAAATGGCTTAATATTATTTGGGGGCTATTCTTTAGTGTTTTTACTTTATTGGTCGGGATTTCATCATTATCTGCATGGAAAACGTTTTATGTATTCCTTGCATTTTTAGAGAGTTTGGTAACTGCGATAATTGTTTATAAATCCTGGAATTGGCCAAAGTCAGTTTAAATCTTTTTTTAAATGAAAAAAATCATAAATCGATGTTTTAATTAGCCCAATCAAATTATCATCCTTATTTTTGCGAATCATAACTTTCAGAATGAAAAAGATTCAGGATATTCTTATTTCTACGCGAATGATGGCTGTGTTGTTGCTGATTTTCGCAATTTCTATGGCAGTTGCCACTTTTGTTGAAAACGATTATGGAACGCCAACCGCAAAAGCCCTTATCTACGAAGCAAAATGGTTTGAGGCTATCATGTTTTTGTTGATTCTCAACTTCATTGGAAACATCGGGAGATACAGACTCTGGAGAAGGGAAAAATGGCCGGTTTTGGTTTTCCATTTGGCTTTCATCCTGATTTTCATTGGTGGAGCAATCACACGTTACATCAGTTTTGAAGGAACGATGCATATCCGCGAAGGTGAAACATCTAACGAAATTGTAACAGACAAACATTTTTTCAAAATCAAAATCGAGGAAAAAGGAGAGCAACAGAATTATCATGATGTTCCTTACCTTATGTCACCGCTTCATCACGATTTCAAGGCGACTTATGATTTCCTTGGAAAAGAAAAAATCGTTGTAAAAACCCTTGATTATATTCAAAGAAAAAAAGACAGCCTAGTTGTTGACAAAGCTGGAAAGGAATATTTGCATCTGGTTTCAACCGGTGATATGGGCGGACGTCAGAATATCTATTTGGCAGAAGGTGAGGTTCAGAACATCAACGGGACTTTGGTAAGCTACAACAGAACTGCGATTGAAGGTGCCGTTGAATTTCAGAAAAAAGACGGACAGCTTTACATCAAAACGCCGAGCGATGCTTCTTATATGACGATGGCAACCCAGGCGACCGGAACCACTAAAAAAGATGAATTTCAACCTTTGGCGTTGAGAAGTCTTTATACCATTGACCAGTTGAAATTGGTAATTCCTGAAGGGACGAAACGCGGAAAATTAGTTGCTTACGAAGGCGATAAACAAAAAGATAAAGATGTTCCGGATATGTTGAAAGTAGAAGTTGCCGGGCCGAAGACTAAGCAGGTTGTTGATTTGGTTGTAGAAAAAGGAAACCCGAATAATTACAAGCAGATTCACTTAGATGGTTTGGATATCATGTTAGGATTCGGTCCGAAAATTTATTTCACGCAGCCTTTTGCACTTAAACTGGAGAAATTTGTGATGGAAACTTATCCGGGAAGTTCTTCGCCGTCAGCTTATGAATCTCATGTTAGAATCGTTGATGAAGGAAAAGAAACGCCTTACAATATCTATATGAATCATGTTCTTAATTATAAAGGTTACAGATTCTTCCAGGCAAGTTTTGACCCGGACAGAAAAGGTACCGTTCTTTCTGTCAACCACGATTTCTGGGGAACTTTGATTAGTTATATCGGTTATGCATTCTTGTTTTTAGGAATGTTTGTAACCTTGTTCTGGAAAGGTTCTCGTTTCTGGAGCCTGAATCAAATGCTGAAAACCATCAGCAAGAAAAAAACAGCTGCAGTTCTTTTACTTTTATTAAGTTTTGGGCTTAATGCACAGGAAATCGATATGCACGGCAAAGACGGAAGTCATGAGAATCATTCTCATTCAACTGAAGCAAAACCGGCTCCAGGTAAAAATCCAATGGTTTTGGATGCTGATGAAATGGTAAAAAACATTACAATCAACAAAGAGCATGCAGACAAGTTTGGATCTTTATTAGTTCAAAATTATGAAGGTCGTATTGTTCCTGCAAATACCCAGGCGCTTGATATTTTACATAAATTAACTTCACGTTCCAAATTCCAGGATCTTGATGCCAGCCAATGGTTTTTGGCAGCTACAATAGATCCGATGTTTTGGGCTCAGGTCAATATCATTAAAATTGAAACTGCCGGAAAAGTCGGAAAAGACCTCAGAGCTAAAACAAAAGCAACGGATGAAGGTTTTACAAGTTTGATTAAATTATTCCCTGCCGATAAAAATGGTAATCTTCGTTTCGTCCTGGAAGATGATTATAATGATGCTTTCCGTAAAAAGGCGTCTGAGAGAACAAGATATGACGAAGCAGTTATCAAACTAAATGATAAAGTTCAGGTATTGAACGGAATCATGTCTTACCAGTATTTCCGGACGGTTCCTGTTAAAAATGACCCGAATCACACGTGGAATTCTGTAATGACACCGACTTTTGAACCGGACGAAAATGCTCAGGCTGTTTTAGGGCCTTATTTGTCAAGCGTACTTTTAGCAACCCAAGGCGGAAGCTGGGCTAAGGCAGATGCAGAACTTAAAAAAGTAGAGGAGTATCAACAGAAATGGGGTAAAAATGTAGTGCCTTCCGAAACAAAGGTAAAAGTAGAAGTTTTGATGAATCAACTGGATATCAACTTCAAATTATTGATTTTCTACACCATCATTGGTGGCTTGCTTTTAGTTCTAGGGTTTATAGAGTTATTTAAGCCAAATAAAATTCTTCATAATGTTATAAAAGCTATCATTTATATCGGAGCTGTTGGTTATGTCTTACATTTCTTAGGGTTGGTTGCAAGGTGGTATATCTCTGGTCACGCACCTTGGAGTAATGGTTATGAGGCAATTGTCTTTATCTCTTGGGTGGGAATTACGGCAGGCTACGCTTTATACAGAAATGCCAACGCTTTGATTCCTGCAGCAGGATTTTTGGTTGCAGTAATTATGATGGGATTCGCACACGGCGGTTCGGCATTAGATCCACAAATTACACCATTGGTACCGGTTCTTAAATCTTACTGGTTGGTAGTTCACGTTGCAATCATTGTCTCTAGTTATGGTTTTTTCTCTTTATCGATGCTCATTGCAATGATTTCCTTGATTTTCTATGTAATCGCCAATAAAAATGTGTTTAAAAAACATAATGACACAACACTTAAAGAATTGGCAATCGTTAGCGAAATGTCTCTTAATATTGGATTGCTAGCTCTTACTATCGGAAACTTCTTAGGAGGAATCTGGGCCAACGAATCCTGGGGACGTTACTGGAGCTGGGACCCGAAAGAAACCTGGGCTTTCATTTCCATTATGGTTTATGCCTTTGTAATTCACATGAGATTAGTTCCGGGATTGAGAGGCAGATATACTTTCCATGTGGTAACGATGTTCGCATTCTGTTCTATGGTGATGACCTATTTCGGAGTGAATTATTATTTGTCAGGATTGCACTCATACGCCAAAGGCGATCCAATTCCTTTGCCACTTTGGGTTTACATAAGTTTGGGCTATATGCTGACATTGTCAGTAGCGGCTTGGTTTAAGTATAAAAAACTAAATGAAAAACAAGAAAAAAGGACACAGGTAGATCCTTAAGACTTTTTACATAAATTAATTAACCGGACTTTTGATAAGTTCGGTTTTTTTTATTATTTGTATTAAAATAAATTGTATATTTATGATATCAAATTAATATCAAATTAATACATTATGGAAAAAATTGTAAAACCTTTGTCTGGCTATTTGGCGTTAGTAATCAGTCTTGTCCTTTTTGGATTAAGTGTTTTTCTTTTTATTAACGGTGCGAGTAATAGAAATCCCGCTTCTATGTTTTTTGCGGCTATTTCTTTTTTAGCTTTTATCTTTTTTTTGAAAGGCTTAATGATCATCCAGCCGAACCATTCCAGGGTGCTTAGCTTTTTTGGTAAATATGTTGGAACGGTGAAAGATAATGGATTGTTTTTCATCAACCCGTTATATTCAACTCAGAAAATGAGTCTTCGTTCTGAAAACCTACAAGGACAAACCTTGAAAGTGAATGATAAAATGGGTAATCCGATAGAAATCGGGGCTGTAATTGTTTGGAAAGTTGGTGATACTTACAAAGCAGCTTTTGATGTGGAACGTTACATGGAATATGTGAGAATCCAAAGCGAGGCAGCTGTCCGACATTTGGCAGTAAGCTTTCCTTATGATAATCTAGAGGACGAAAATGCGGAAATTACCTTGCGTGATGGCGGAGATAATGTCAATCATATTCTTGAAAAAGAATTGACAGACAGGCTTTCCACGGCGGGAATTATTGTTCAGGAAGCTAGAATCAGTCATCTGGCTTATGCGTCAGAAATTGCTGGAGCAATGTTACAAAGACAACAAGCAACTGCGATTGTGGCTGCTAGAGCAAAAATTGTTGAAGGTGCTGTTGGAATGGTTGATATGGCATTGAAAAAATTGTCTGCAGAAAATATTGTTGAATTGGATGACGAAAGAAAAGCAGCAATGGTAAGTAATCTGATGGTGGTTTTGTGTGGCGAAAAAGCGGCTCAGCCCATTCTGAATGCAGGGACACTTTATAATTAATTAAATCTAGCATTGATGAAGAAGAGTTTTGTTTTACGGCTAGATGATGAGATGTATAAATTGCTGGAAAAATGGGCAGCTGATGAATTCCGAAGTGTAAACGGTCAGCTTGAGTATATCATTAATCAGAGCCTTATCAATTCGGGAAGAAAAAAAGATAAAACGGATAACAAATCAACAGATAAAAAGTAAAGCAGTCCAACCGGACTGCTTTTTTATTGTAAAAACTTCTGAATGTAAATCTCTCTTTGCTCATCGGAAATTCCCAGAACTTGATGAATGTAATTGTCGATTGATCCATATTGTTTGTCGATTTCATCAAAAGCCGACTGGAGATAATTCTGTTCAACCCAACTTGTTTTTTCAATAACACCCATATCTAATTTTGGAAATATAAAATGAAAGTTATCAGCAAGATTCAATCTTTTCTGAATAATTTTGCTTCGAAGATTGTTGGATTGTAGGTATTCTTCAAAAATTATAGCATCATCAAATTTTAGAACTTTCAGAATCAAGGCTGTAATTATTCCGGTTCGGTCTTTTCCTGCTGTGCAATGGTAGAGTATAGGTTGATCGGAATTGAGGATTTCAGTAATGATTTTCTTAATGATTTTGGGATTTTCAGAAACATAATCTGTATAAAATTTTATCATTCTTTTATCAGCATCATTCTCACTTATTTTTCCTTTCAAAGCTAGTTGTTTCGCATTTCTCATTTCATCATTTTTATCCTCAAAAGCAGAATAAACTTTATAAATCATATTCTTAGGCAGTTGATCTGGTTCTTTTGCAATTTCCTGCTTTGTTCTAAGATCAATAACTCTGTTTATCTTCATTCTATTCAATTCATCAAAGGAAGACTTTCTAAGGTTGTGAAGGTTACCGCTTCGGTAGATTAAACTGTCTTTCAGAATTTTCCCTTCAGAATTTTTAATTCCGCCTAGATATCTCAGATTATAAACTTTCTTTATCCCGATGTGATTTTGATTGGAATAAGTTGAAAACTCTGTCTTGGAAGAAGTGTAAGTTTTACAGGAAATAAAAAAGAGGAAAATTAAATAATAGAAATGTCTCATCTAATAAAAACGATTGTAAAACTTAAATATTTTCTAACAAAAAATTCCTGCCTAATTTCTAAGCAGGAATTGATTATTTTTAATATTTAATTTATTTCTTGATCACTTTTTGAGTCTCCGCTTTACCATCAGCGAAATCGATTTTCATCAGATAAACTCCCGGCTGTAATTTTGAAAGATTAATTTTTGTAGAGTTATCTTCTAACAAGATTTTACCATCTGTATTATAAACAGAAACTTTATTCACTTTTGCAGTTGAATTGATATTGATAAAATCTTTTGCAGGATTTGGATAGACCGAAGATTTTTTTGCATTAGCTTCATCAGTTCCTAATTTGATAACAGTAGAATAAATTGGACCAACCCAAAGGCTGTTTATGTTGTCGTTAATGCATTTTGACTTAACATACATCTCATATAACCAGTTTTTTGTGAGTTCATTTTTAGAATCTACGGGGGTATTTGATATCTGATGAATATCTTCATAATCTGATGTATATACGTTTTTTCTAGACCAGATTGTTTCCCATTGGTTAGCATTTCCATTTTCTTTCCATGAAATATTAATTTCCTGTCCAACCTGACTTGTAATTTGGAATTGTGTAGGTGCAGCACAAATGATCTGTCCGCTTTTTTGATTCTGTATGTACATAGAAATCGGAAAATAACCCTGCCCGTCTTTAAAAACCGCATCTGGAACATCAATTTTAATAGAATGAGATCCCACTGCAAGATTACCTAACATAACCTCACGATTTGGAACAGCATCTCCTGGACACCAATTGTTCCAGTTCATCCAGTTTCTTGGCGGTTTCACAGTTGTTCCGTAGATGCCATTGCCTTGGGTGTTATATTGTCTGTAGTCTTCACAGGTTTTTCCGCCAGGTTTATATTCATGGATCAACTGATTATCCAGATATACAAAGTGTTGTCTTCTCACGTATTCTTCACCGCCTGAGTTGGAGCCGTGATTGGAAGTAACCAGATACAAAACTGCGTTCTGAACCGGTTGATCCAGTGTGAAGTTTACAATCCTGGTTGTTTGCCCGGGAACATCGGTGGCGTTATAATTATTCAGGTTCTGACGATAAGATAAGGGTAAAAAGAAATTCTGTGATGATGTTGCGGTTCCGCTGGTCACAAATTCCAGATTTCCACGGAAAACATCTGTTCTGTCTGCGCAGCCCGATACTTGCGTTTGAGCAGCAGCAGAATAGCCGTCTGCCCGGAATTCAATCCAAAAATCATAAACGGATGCAAGCGAAGTGTCATGTAAAATATTAGATATATTGTCAACCTGATAGCTGTAAGGAACCTGAGTTGGTGAAATATTCTTATTCATAAATGGTGTAATGAATCTTCCAATTTCGATACGCTTGATGTCAGCCTGATTATAAGTATAACTTGTGCTTCCTTTTGGTACAAGAACCAGATTAACGCCGGCAAGTCTGTCATAGTTATCACAAGCGGCAGTTAAAACAATATTCATTTTTACATTGTTTCCGATAGATGCAATTTCGTTATCTGTCAGTTTTCGGGAGATAATGTCCTGTTCATAAGCGTGCAATCGAATGGCTCCGTTTGGGATCTGCGAATATGCTTCAGGAGGTAAAGATTCTCCTGCTCCAAGATAATGATACATGCTATAGAATGGAACATCATTAAAAACCGTTACGTTTTGAGCTCTGAGAAATGGTGCTATTGCAAAGGCTGCAACAACAAATAGTAGTGTTTTCTTCATATTAGATTTATTATTATAACAAATTTAGGAAATCTTTACAGATATGAGTTTTTTAATGGTATTTTTTGTGATTTTTAGTATGAATATTATTTAATTAGCTTGATTTTTCATAAAGAATCCTGTTATTAATAAAACTTGCTGTTTTCACGGGGAAAAGTTATCTTTAAGAAAAATTACAAATTATGATATACATTGGTTTTATTGTCTTTTTTGGATTAATAACATTATTTGCTTCGTTCTTCACTGTTAAACAGGAAACTGCGGCGATTGTTGAGCGTTTGGGTAAATTTCATTCTGTGAGACACGCCGGACTTCATCTTAAGATTCCGTTTATCGATCAGATTTCCAAAAGAATGAATCTTAGAATTCAGCAATTGGATGTAATGATCGATACCAAAACGTTGGATAATGTTTTTATCAAAATGAAGGTTTCCGTACAGTATCAGGTAATCAGAACCCAGGTTGGGGATGCTTATTATAGATTGGAGAATCCTCAGGATCAGATTACTTCATATGTTTTCGATGTTGTAAGGGCGGAAGTTCCTAAATTAAAACTGGATGATGTTTTCGTAAAAAAAGATGATATTGCAATTGCCGTAAAAGGAGAACTTCAGGAAGCAATGCAAAGTTATGGTTATGATATTATTAAAGCTTTGGTGACTGATATCGATCCTGACGAACAAGTAAAGCACGCTATGAACCGAATCAATGCTGCTGAACGTGAAAAAACTGCTGCTGAATATGAATCTGAGGCGCAAAGAATCAGAATTGTAGCTGTTGCAAAAGCTGAAGCTGAATCCAAAAAATTACAGGGGCAGGGTATTGCGGATCAAAGACGTGAAATTGCGAAAGGTTTGGAAGAATCTGTGAAAATGCTCAACAGCGTACAGATTGAACCACATGAAGCTTCTGCGTTGATTGTTGTAACTCAGCATTATGACACATTGCAATCAATTGGTGCTAATAATAGATCAAATCTTGTTTTGTTGCCGAATACACCAACCGCTGCCAGCACAATGCTCAATGACCTTGTTGCGGCAATGGCTGTTTCCAAACAGATTGATAATGTTGATAATCCAAAACCTAATCGACAAAATCCAAATTTCTTATAAAATAAAAGCCTGATTAATTCAGGCTTTTTTATTTGTCGTGCGGATGAAAACCAATGGTTCTTACAGGTTCTTCTTTGGCTTTGTAAGTTTCCAGTTCCTGTTTTAGATCTTCAATTCTGCCCGCAAATCGATCGTAAGAATTATCTTCTGCTTCTGACAAAAATTCCTGAACATTATTGAGATATTCACCAGTGAGCTTAGAAGCGGATTCTTTTAAACAAGCGTCGAGAATCCCTTGGCTGATCCGGATATTTTCAGTTTTGTTTTTTAAATACAAACTTCTGATTCTTTTTTTGAGACTTTGCGTGAAATCGACCAGCATTGTGTTAGAAAAAACTTTCATTTTTTCTGCAGTTTCTTTCCAGAATGGGATTTGATCAGCCTGATTATATTGTAAAATTTTTAATAATGTCGCATCCTTACTCAGGTTTTTTGTCATATTGAAAAGAAGCATTTCTGCACGTTCCTGTTTGTTCGGAGGGAAAATAGGAATAAGAACATCAAATCTTCCCGGAGCTAAAATCTCAGATTCTATCTCAGCCAGTTCTTTTGCAGAACCAATCATTAGCACATTTTCTTTTTCAAATTTTTCGATGCTGTGAAGTATGCTTTCTTTAACATCTTCGTAATCCTGAATGATGTTTTGATTGTCCTGTTTGAACATCATTATGTCATCAAAATTTTCGAGGAACAATACAACCTTATCCTTTTTGAGCATCTGGGAAAGGTATTCATCAAAGCTCAGCTTTTTATCATTAATCAAAATTGATTTGAGTTGAGACTTCCGAATTTCGAAAAAATCAAAGTCGATCATTTCTGCAATTTTTTTTGCCCAGAAGATTTTACCGCTTCCCGGAGGTCCATAAACTACAATTCCTGCCGCTTTTTGGATACCCCAGTTTTTAGACTGTTCAGGATTGATAAATGGTTCCAGCATATCAGAAATGTAAAAAAATAAATCTCTGTAACCGATGAAATCCCTATGTTTCAGTTCTGTTTTATTCCCAAAATAATTATAAATAAACTGATAATCACCACCAAGCTGATTATCTATCCCAAATGTTGAGATCGACGACCTGTAAATGCCATTATCATAAATATTAGGAAATTGATTTTGAATGATTTGCTCTACTTTTTCTGTAGGCTGATGGATGTTTTCGGCAATCTCGTCTACTGTTTTTTCTCTGTTCAGATCTTCATCATATTTTTTTAGAAATTCTTTATTTTCATCGGCAAATTTTTCAAAATTTTGAGTAATACCGAGATTTGGAGAAAGGCAGTCTGAGATTTCTAGATTGAAATCCTGGATAAACTGCTTGATGCTTTCTTCGGAGATATTTAGTTTTTTAGAAAATTCAGTGATATTTTGAGTCATTTTTAAATCTTTTCAGAAAATTAACAAAAACTATACAAATCGGCGTAACATTTCTATCGGTTATAAGACTTTTATATAAAATATTCTATGGAAAAAATCTTGGAAGTAAAAAACCTGACCAAAAAGTTTAAACACATTGCGGTTAATAATATTTCCTTTGATGTAGAAAAAGGTAATGTTTATGGTCTTTTGGGACCAAACGGTAGTGGAAAATCAACCACTTTCGGGATGTTGCTGTCTACAATCAATCCAACTTCCGGTAGCTGGAAATGGTTTGGAAAAGAAGGAACAGATACGAACACACTCAAAAGAATCGGCGCCATTATAGAACAGCCCAATTTCTATCCTTATCTGAGTGCCGAAAAAAATCTTGAAATCGTTGCCGAAATCAAAGGTGCTCCTAAAAGTAGAATTGATGCCGTTTTGGAAGAGGTTAATCTTCTGGACAGAAAAAAAGATGCGTTTAAAACTTATTCTCTGGGAATGAAACAGCGGCTTGCAATTGCGTCTGCTTTGTTGGCTAATCCGGAAGTTCTGATTTTAGATGAACCAACCAACGGTCTTGATCCCGAAGGAATAATTCAAATCAGAGAAATCATCAACAAGATTGCTAAATCCGGAACAACAATTATTGTGGCGAGTCATCTTCTGGATGAGATCGAGAAAATCTGTTCTCATGTGATTGTCCTGAAACAGGGAACTGCGATCTACTCAGGTTCCGTTGATGCCATGAGCAATACAAAAGGTTTTTTTGAGCTGAAAGCGGATAACATTATGGAGCTTGTTTCCGTGCTGGAATCTTTTGGGATTTTCTCATCAGTAAAAGAAATGGATCATCTGATTATTGCTCAGATTTCTACAGATATATCTGCATCGGAACTTAATAAAAAACTATTTGAAAATGGGATTTCGCTTTCTCATCTTCAGAAGAAAAGAGAAAGCCTTGAAACTCAATTCCTGGAACTTGTAAAACAAAACAACTTATGATACGCCTTTTAAAATTAGAATATCTCAAAAACCTCAATTATGTACCATTTAAGGTATTTGCGGGTTTATATTTTGTCATTCTTGTAGTCCTTTTGTTCATCGGGCTAATTGATTTTGATATTTTTGGACAAACAATCAATCTCAAAGAGCAGGGCATGTACGATTTTCCAGGCGTATGGAATTTTACCACTTATACGGTCGCCTTGTTGAAAATCTTTCTTGGCTGTATTATTGTTTTTTCAATCTGCCAGGAATTCAGTAACAGGATGTTTAAGCAGAATGTGATTGACGGATTGAGTAGGGAAGAATTTATTGCTTCCAAATTGCTGACAATTCTCGTTTTTACAGCTTTTTCTACATTTCTGGTTTTTGTAATAGCTTTTATTTTAGGGAAAAGTTATTCTACAACACAGGATAGTCATTTGATTTTTAAAGAAGTATATTTTGTTTTCAATTACTTTCTGAAGCTGCTTACATTCTTCTCTTTTCTGATGTTTTTATCCGTTTTGTTCAGGAAGTCGATATTTGTGTTTCTTGGCTTTTTTATGGTGTGGTTTGCTGAGAAAATTATTGGTGGAATAGAGCATATTAGCATTATTAAAAATGTTAACGATATCGAACGTGAAAAATTTTTGAATACACACACTTTCTATTCTGATTTTCTGCCGCTGGAAAGTATGTCCAGACTAATTCCTTCGCCGCTAGTGAGAACAAAGCTGGCTCAGATATTTGGTATCGAATTTAAATTTGTTTACCCTTGGGAAAGTGTCATTGCATGTTTGATCTGCGCTACGGTTTTTATTGTAGGCAGTTACTGGATTCTTAAAAGGAAAGATTGGTAGAATTTAATTTAAATAACAAATATAATATTTTGTAACATAGTCTTTTATTAATTTTATTTAAAGTAAATTTTAATAATTTAAATTCGTTCTTTTTAGTGAATTCAGAAATCATTGGTAAAAATATCAATGATTTTTTATTTTTATTTGTAGATAAAAATCTACAAAATGCCTTATTCAAGGGCGTTTATGACATGTTTTTTTAACCCAATTTTAACTTTTAATGTATTGATTTTAACAATAAAACGGATAATTTTGCAATAATGGATTTTAGATTTTTATTGCTTGTATTAAGCCTTGTTTTTTCTTCGCAATTCTTGATTGCACAGAAGAGTTATAATGCTCTGGTTTATGAAGGTAATAAAAAATTTGATGCCAAAGAATATGATGCTTCCTCCAGCAAGTATGTTGAAGCTATTGCAGTAAAAAACGGAAATTACACGGCACATTATAATCTTGGAAATGCACTTTACAAAAGTAAGAAATATGAAGAAGCTGCTGCAGAATATCAAAAATCCGTAACACTGACTAAAAGTAAGTATGAGAAAGCTGCTGCACTTTATAATCTTGGGAATGTATCGATGCAGTCCAATAATCCGGAAAAAGCGGCGGATTATTACAAACAGTCTTTGAAGCAGGATCCTTACAATGAGACTGTCAGAAAGAATTATGAGATTGCAATGCTGAAGGATAAAGAGAAAAAAGAAAAGCAAAAGCAGGATCAAAATAAGGGGAAAGGAGAAGGTAAGGATCAAAAAAATAAAGATCAGTCCGGAAAAGGGGATCAAAACAAAAATCAGCAAAACGGACAGGGCGACCAGAAAAAAGGCGAAAGTCAGGGAAAACCTAACGAGCCTAAGAAACAGGAAAATAAAATTCCGGAAGAAGCAGAGAAAATGATTTTGCGCGATATAGAAAACCGCGAAAGAGAGACTGCAAGAAGAATATTAAACAAAAAAGCCAATTCGATGCCGCAAAGCAACGAAAAGGATTGGTAAATGATAAGAAAAAATTTATACATATTATTCCTTTTAGCATCGGTTTATTCGTTTGCTCAGGTTAATCTTTATTCTGAGGTTAATACCAAAGAAGCACGTGTAAATAATCCTTTTGTTTTTACGGTTGTTCTGGAAATATTCGGGGAAGATCTGGCTATGGAAACGCCTATCAAACTTCCTGATTTGTCAAAATTTGATTTTGCTGTTTCGTCTGAGCAGAGCACATTTATAGATCCTGTAAAGAAAATAAGAATCAACCAGATTGTATGCCAGGTATCACTTGATCCAAAACAAGCTGGAAGTCTGCGTGTTGGATCTGCTTTGGTTAAAGTTAACGGGAAAGTCTATAAGACCGAACCTATCGATATTATTGTGAAAGAGCCGGAGAAAAAAGCTCTGGCAACTGTTAATAATCCTTCCAAAAATATGTATGTCAATATGCAGGTTGCTGATAGGGATGTTTACAAGAATGAACCTGTCATTGCTGTACTGAAGGCATTTTCCAGAAATATTTCCGGTTTCAGGCATTTGGAACCTGCAAAATTTGAGCATACAAAAAACTTTGTAATAAGATCCATTGCCAATGTTGATGAATCGATAGAAGAAACAGACAATGATTTTTCTTCTCAGGTTGTAGCAATGTTTGTAATTGTTCCGAAAACCGTGGGAGTTTTAGATATTCCGCCGGCCGAAGTTCCTCTTTCCAATCACAAAAATATGCTTACTTCCAACAAAGTTAAAATTAATGTAAAGAAACTTCCGGAAGGTGCGCCTGAGAGTTTCAATAATGCAGTTGGGAAATTCGAAGCCAAAATTGAACTTATTGATAAAAATAAAGAAAACTTTGAGATCAATAAGGCTTTTAATGTAGCAGTGAAAATCAAAGGTAATGGAAATTTATCTCCGTCAATTCTGCCTAAAATTTTGCCTTCTTCCGATTATGAGACTTTCGAACCCAAAATTATTAACAATTCTATTGCTACGACAGAAGGAATAGAAGGTGAGGTTGAAGCGCAATATGTTATTATTCCAAAAAAACGCGGTGACATCAGAATCTCAACAGAGAATTTTTCATACTTTGATCCAAAGCAAGAAAAATATATAGAGATTGGTTCCAAATTTTTAGTACTTAATGCAGTCAATGCTCAGGACATTGCTAATGCAAAATCAACTTTGCAGAAGGTGAATGAATATACTAATAATGTATTGGAAAAAGTAGACTCACCGGTTATGAGTACGCAGAAACTTAAAATTAAAGAACATAAATCTTTCAATTGGTTAGGGATTTTTGGTAATCTGCTGATTATTGCTTTTGGTGCAATTGTATTTATTTATTTTAATAAACGACGCAAAGAAAAAAAGAAATCGGAATTAGAGAAAAAAACTGTTGCTCATCAACCGATCATTAATATTGAGGAAACAGAAGAGCTGTTGAGAAATAAGAAAAAATTCGAGACAGATTCTTATTTTAATTATTTGTACAACAGATTGAATGGAGAGGATGCTTCTCAATTTTTCCAGGCTTTCGAAGAATTAAAAACAGATGCAGATCAATATTGCCAGGATCATTATTCATCGACTTTTTCTGAGTATTTAAAAGCTAACTTCGGCCTTAGTATTTATGAAAAATATAACCAGTTGATTACCGAAGTGAATATTGAAAAGTTTTCACCGTTTTCTACAAAAGAAAAACAAGCTGAGATTTTAGACGATATCAAAGAGGTTTATAAATTACTTTAAGGATTTTTCAAAAATAATTTATATTTTTGCGAAATCTTTAAAAATAAAGTTATGGAATTCCTGGAAGAATTTTCTATCAAAGAAACAATGACCGCGTTTATGGTTTTGTTTGCAGTTATTGACATTTTAGGCTCTGTCCCGATTATTGTTTCATTACGACAAAAATTTGGAAGAATCGAGTCAGAAAAAGCGGCTATCGTTGCAGGCTTATTGATGATCTCTTTTCTTTTTATCGGAAATAACATTTTAAAATTTATAGGTGTGGATGTCAATTCATTTGCGATTGCCGGAGCTTTTGTAATCTTCATTATTGCTATCGAAATGATATTGGGAATAGAAATTCATAAAACCAACCAGCCGCAAGCTGCATCCATTGTTCCTATTGCATTCCCTCTAATTGCCGGAGCCGGAACATTGACCACAACTTTATCTCTGAGAGCAGAATATCATGATATTAATATCATCTGCGGCATTGTCCTTAACACAATTTTGGTTTACATCGTTTTGAGACTGGCACCTTGGATCGAAAGAAAAATGGGCGAAGGTTCTTTGCAGGTTTTACAAAAAGTTTTCGGAATTGTGCTTTTAGCCATCTCTATTAAATTATTTACTGCTAACTTTGCACAACTGTTTCAGAATTATATTCACTTTTAATCAGATTGAAAAATGAAGACATTTTATAAAGTATTCTTAATCCTTTTTATTATTTTTATTAGTATAAGTTTCTACGCCATCGATTGGAGAGCAGGATTTTTTGATGATGAAAATACAAAATTCATATTCTCTATTTCCTCAGGAATTTTAGGAATCATTGTCGTTTATATTCTGCATACCTGGAGTAAGTTAGCAGATAAAAAATAAAAAAAACGCTTCAGATTTCTGAAGCATTTTTTTATTCAATTTCTGAAAGTGCGTTTCTTAAAAACCGGATACTTGTTATATTGATTTTTGATTGATTTTGTGTATTATCCCATTGCGAAAGAATTTCTTCCACCAGTTCATCTTCACATTCATATTTATCTTCATCATCAAACATCACCGTTGTTGCAAAATGAATAAGTTCGTCTTTACTCAACTCGTCCGCAAGAAATTTGTCACAGATTTTTATTAATTCTGTTCTGGTAATAATCATAATATTTTAATATCTCTAAAACTCTAAAAACGCTTCAACACAAACTATCTGTCATAGAGTTTATCGTACAATTTGATAAAATGTTCTTTGATGACTTTTCTTTTCAATTTTAGAGTAGGTGTGAGCAAGCCATTATCTTCAGTCCATATTTCAGGTGTTAATTCTATTTTTTTCACCTGTTCCCATTTGCCTAGATGAGCATTGATTTTCGATAATTCTTTCTCGATTTCAGCCTTCAGTTCTTTGGAATTGGCAATTTCTTCCGGAGAACTTCCAATACTGATATTATTTTTAACAGCCCAGTTTTTTGCAAATTCGAAATCGGGCTGAACCAAAGCTGTCGGCATTTTTTCGCCATCGCCAACTACCATTATTTGTTCAATAAATTGTGAAGCTTTCGCAAGATTCTCAATCACCTGAGGTGCAACATATTTCCCGCCGGAAGTTTTGAACATCTCTTTCTTCCTGTCGGTA
>Ga0209960_1001365_pt1 | contig 33113 bp, 34 predicted proteins | sample ThiBiot_500_plan_2_FD_183947 | JGI IMG/M metagenome (GOLD analysis project Ga0209960, IMG submission 183947) | Wastewater bioreactor microbial communities from Cape Town, South Africa - Thiocy_expt_500_plan (SPAdes) | ecosystem: Engineered > Bioreactor > Thiocyanate-remediating >... | reverse complement strand
AAAACAAAATCAATTATAAATATCAAAACTATAAAAACCTTTAAAACCTTCCAATAACCTTTAAAACTTTAAACAACATTATAATATTCTTAAAATGGCTCGTCAATCCAAAAGACCTGTATTATTTGCTGAACAATACCAAGAGCTTTACTTAGGAAAAGTCTCAGTCAATCTTCTTGAAGATAACATTCGTAATAATAAGTCAAATGTCTCAAAAGCCAAAGGAAAGATGAAGGAAGTTGTAGTTGAAGAAAATGTTAGAGTGACTAGGTCAAAAGCTAAAGCTTTAGCTGAGGAGAAAGAAGTTAAAGAACAAAAGAAGAAAGTAGTTCCTCAAAAGAGGAAAAATGCTGCTGCTGCAAGACAAAGAAATGCTAGACTTGCTCAAAATATGAGGAATAGAAATAGAAATAGAGTACCTTTTAGAGCTCAACCACAACCTTTTCTTTTTGGATTTGGAGGATTACAACAACAACAACAAGTTGGAGAAGAAGTTGATGAACCAGAAGTTGAAACAGTTTCAATGAAGAGAAGAAATGAAGGAATTGAATTCAAATGGAAAGAAGATATTACAGTAGCTGAGCTTGATGTTCATAAAGAAACTTTAAAACAAACACTTCCACAAATTTCAGAACTTATTTCTTTAGATGATATTAACTCCAATGATCTCCTTAATATTCTTGATGAAACAAAATTTGAAGAAGATGATCTTGCTGCTTGGGGAGGTTTTGGTGGAGGAAGAATGTGGAACACACCTGCTGATTTAAAGCATGGTTTAAAGACTGTTGTTGATTATTGTGAAGGACCTAAAGAACAAACTGGAAAAGGATTAAGAGAAAGACTTCGACTTGTAACAAAAGTATTAAAAGAAGATCACGCTTCAAGGACTGGTGTCTTAGCTCTCTTAGCACAACATGGAAATGTTTGTAATGTCATGAAAGAAGTTGGAGTTAATATGGCTTATTCACTTGTCAAAAATGAAGCAAAAGAATATAGTGAAAGAGAATCATTAAAAGGAAAAATCTTAAGACAATTAGACCTCTTAAAAGAAATTATCGTTGAAGAACTTTATAAACAAGAACATAATTATGCAATTAATACTCATCCTTTAGTTGGTTATAGAAATGGATTATGTCCTCATATTGGATTAGATGTTATTCCTGATATGCATACTGGTAATAACCCAGCAACTAAGAAACGAATTTCAAAATTCATGAAAACTTATACTCCTGAAAGAATTCTTCAAACAGTTTCTATTGCAATAAATGAAAATCCAAGGAAAATCCCTTATGATGTTCTTGTTGAATGGTTCCAACAAAATTCTCCAATTGAAGATGCTTATGAATTCTTAACTCAATGCTTTGATGAAAATGGAAAATTCACTAATGCATCTTTACTTTATCTTCTCTTCAAGTTGGAAATTCTTTATTAATTAATTTTTTTATTCTCTTGTTTTTTTAAAATTTCTTTTTTTCCTGTAAAAATAAAAATAAAATAAATTTTGTATTGTTAAAACAATCTTCTTTTTTCTTTTCTTCTTCTTCTTCTATTTCTTCTTCTTCTTCTTCGAGTATTTCTTTTGAATTTGTTTTTGTTTTAAAAAAAAGAAAAGGGAAAAAAAGAAAAAATTATTATTATTATATTTTGGATGCTTTATAAAAAAAAAACTATGATTGGGGATTGGGTTTTTTGTTGATTTTTTTGTTGAATGAAATTAAGAAGGAACTGAATTAGTTTCTTCTTGACTTTCCTCTTCTATTTCTTCTCCTTCTCCTTCTTCATCTTCTTCTTCAATGTCACTCTCTTCATTTTCATCATCAATTTGATCAATAACAACATCTCTCATCTTTGAACAATAAACTTTGATTTCTTTAGCACACTTTCGATGAGATCTAAAGGAGCACTCTGAACATTTCATTCCTTCTCTTCCTAATCCCCAAATAAACTCTATTTTTATTTTTATTTTTTATTTTTGAGAAAATTTAGAAATTCATAATAAATAAATAAATAAATAAATAATAAAAAATAAAATAAAATAAAATAAAATAAAATAAAATAAAATAAAATAAAATAAAATAAAATATTAACCTCCACATATATCACAATGAGTTGGTTTCTTAAAACTTCGAGTTAAGAAAACATGAGAATCAAATGGTAAAACACTTTCAGAACTTCGATTTGATTTTAAAGGGTCATTAATATCCAGAAAAGATGGTGTTGATTTACTATTCGTTAACTTAGAGTTCCTCTTTTCATCTTGTCCTTCTTTTCTACTTAATCTCCTCTTAGCAAACTCAGGATCATTTAAATTATCACTTGAAGGAGATCTTGCTTTCATGGATTGAGAACTTTTTAACATTTTTACACCGCCACCACTAACATCCGATAAATCAGAACTCATTCCTTTTGTAATAAAATTAACAACTTGAACAGATTTAACAACAGTTCGATTAATTGAATTAGCTACATCCTTTGTTAGCGAACTAAACCAACCTTCTTTCTTAGTCTTTTGTTTTTCAAGAGTTTGAAGCTCGGCTTGAGAATTTACAAATTGTCCAAGTTTTGTTCTTAAATAATTAATTTCTTTGATCCATTCTTCCCTTTGAGATTCAGAACGAAGAACTAAAGTCAATGAAGTTTTTAAAGATGTTGAAATTAATAATCCATATCTAGGTTCAAAAAGCCTCATTTGTTCTTGTTCATGTTTAAGTTGTTTTGAGAGTTGTTCAATTTTTGTCTCTGTTACTTCTGTTGCATCTTTGATATGTGCCTTTTTAACTTTAGTATTTGCTTCTTGTTTATATAACAATGCAAGTTTTGCTGCTGATTGTTCAATTCTACGTTCAATTTCTATATCAGTGTTAAATTTTTGAATTTTTCCCATTACAACATTTGGATCTATTTTTTATTTTTTTATTTTTTATTTTTATTCTTTTGTTTTTTGTTTCTTCATTTTTTTTTTCAAAAAAAAAAACAGAAAAAAAAAAAATTTTACCTTCATAATTTGATCCTTTAATTAAATTAAAATCTTCATTTGGAATAGGACTTACAAGATTAATTGTTTGAATTTGAATAAAAAGTTCAAAATCATAAGATGGTTTTTTTGGTGGAAGAATAGTTGAAGGTAAACAAATTAAAATAGCATCATTAAATAAAAATATATGTCGAAAGCATCTCAAATTATTTGTGATCGTAGCAAGTGTTGTCTCTTTTATGAACATTCTTGAATCAGTTTGGAGAGACTAATGTTAATATGTTAATTATTATTTATTTTTATTGGAAAATAAAAATAAAAAATAAAAAATAAAAAATCTACAGGAACATCTCCTAATACAGCAGATTGAATTTCTCCAACTTTGAGTTTACTCATTGCTTCCCCTTTTTTTTGATCTATATATTTACCAACTCTTTTAGCTTCATCAATAGATAATTCCAAATTTCTTCTATCTGGATGAGTTGGTGGAGTATTTTCATAAATCATCTATATTGTTTTTTTTTTTTTTTTTAAGTTTTCTTCTTCTAAAAAAAAATTATGGCAAATAAATATAATAATTGTAGTAAGAAACATACCTCCAATTGAAGAACATAACGAGGAATTCTTTGAATTGGCATAATTAAAATATCATTCAATGTAAGTTTATTACTTCTTTTTTGGGATTCAATTTCTGAAACGAATGCCACAAAAGCAGTATTTTGTTTTAGTTTCTTTAAAGCTCCAACAGCTTTTTCATAATTATTAACAAAATTGGTATAGACTTCAAATGTTTTAGTCTAAAGAGGAAAAAAGAAAAGAAAAAAAAAAGTTTATCAACATTTTCACAAATTAAATTAAATTGAATATTAGAAAGAACAAAATAAATAAAAAATTGTGAACCATATCTAAGAATATATCCCCAATTTCAGAATCTATATTCCATTTTTCAAGCCGAGGTTCAAGTTGATCCAAAAATTTAAGATTAGAATGATAAATATCTTCTACTCCATTAAATAAAATATCAAGATCTTTTTTAGAAACAATATTTTTTTCAAGGAGTGGTTTCCAATAACACTAAAAATAATTTTCAATATTTGATTTTTGTTTTCTAAATTCAATTTCGGAAAAAACAAAAAATAAAAGTGCTCACCTCAACAACTAATGATAAGCATCCAATATAAGTTTTCTCGGTTGTTACAATTTCAGTTGCAATATATTTACGCTTCACTAAATTTTGATTATAATATTATTAATTATTTTATCCTCCTTTCCTTCTTTTTTTTTTTTTTGTTTTTGAATAAAAATCAAAAGTTTACAAATTTTTTTGTATTTTCTTCTTGTCTTTCTCATTCTATAAATTGATTGAGTTAAAATATATGGATCTTTTGGCTAAAAAGGGGTGAAACATCAATTAAATTCAATTCAATTTAGATTTTGAATTTTTTTTGACAAAAAGAAATCAAAGAAAGAAATTTTTTACTTGAAGTCTTTTTGGAGCTTCTATTTCTTCAGTATAAATTGGAGTAATAATAGCTTCTGCAAGTTCTCTTTCGTCCACAGAAGCCATTGACCTAGGCCTTGCTTTTGAACTTTTACGAACTCTTTCTTCTGGGCTTTTAATATCTCTAGATTTCCTTGTTGAACCTTTCCCATTTCCATCCAACAAACTATCACTCGAAGCTGTCTTTTGCGGTTTATACCGGTTCTTTGGAGTCTCAGGTTGATTGTTTTGACTTGATTCATCACCATTATCTTCTTCAACTTTTGAACTTTCTTGATTCACTTCCATTGTTGGTTCAGAATCTTGAATCTGAAAAAAATAAAATATAAATTAAATAAATACAAAAATAAGAATAGAATTAGAATTGTAAAAACAATAACAATAACAATAACAATAATAAAAAAAGAATCTAATCAATAATAAAATATATATTTTTTTAAAAATAAAACTAAACCTGTTCATCTTTCTGTTCCTCAGACATTATTTCAAATTAAGCTTCTAAGTTTCTACTTCTCTCTTCTTCCTCCTCTTCTACTTCTACTTTATACTTATGAACAACTCTCTCTCTCTTCTCCTTTGGTTTTTTTGATTTGATTTTCGATTGTTGACCCTAATTTTTTTTTTTTTTCAAAAAAAATTAGTAATTAATTATTCATAAATTATCAATAAATCCAATCATTTTTTAAATGTTAAAGGATGAATCTGAATGAATGATGATGGAGTTATAGGTTAGGTTATAGCAGAGGGGAATCAGGGACACAACACCCAAGCGCATAATGATTTTTTTTTTTAATTAATGAGGAATGCATAATGATTTTTTTATTTTTGTCTTTTTGTTATTTTTGTCCTTGTTCCTCCTTCAACTTCTTTTAAAACCTTTAACCTTCAACATCAACTCTAACATTAAACTTCTTTAAACTCTATTGATTTTCAAATTGATCTGTTAAGTTGCTTCAATCAAACTTTGTGGTTGGGATTCTTTCAATTAATTGCTTTTTTGATTTAAAAATTGAAAAATACAGTTAAAAAACTGATTGATGTTGTTTCAAAAGTCAAGCTCCAGTTCTTTGATTTTAGCTTCGATTCTTTAAGAACAATGAATGATATTTGAGGATGAAATTAACAATTGGAGACTCTTTTTTTTTTTGTATGAATGAAAATTGATTGATTTTGTCAAAATTTTGAAACAAAGAAGTCCAAACTTGAGATTGATACAATAAATTCTGAGGATTGATTTGGTTGTCCATCGACTTAAAACTTCAATCAATTTTTGAGATCCATTTGTTCAGCTCAATAAGTTTGATTTTAAAAGTGTCTTGGAATTCAAAATCGAGTTTTATTAATTACAAATTTTTTGGTTAAGAATAAGTTAGTTCAATTAAATTTACGATAGCGCAGAATCACTTAACAAAGGATCCAATTTCGCTGAGATGTCTTTAAAGGATGGTCTTTGGGAAGGCGCTTCATTCCAACAATGCTGCATTAGCTCAACTAATAATACTGAAGCTGGATTATCTTCGAGAATTTCCGGAATTGGAGGCTGCAAAATTGGATCATTAGTCGAGTGAGAAGAAAATCATGAAGAAAATCAGAAGAAAAAAAAAATAATAATAATTACTCTCTTTCCACCTCTAACAGCAAGTTCAATTTCTTCATTAGAAGCACCAGGCCAAACAATTTCTCTTGTTAACATTTCCCATATTATAATTGCAAGTGAATATACATCAGATTTACCATCATTCTTCATGAGAAAAAAATAAGAAAAAGTGTTAATTGAAAAATAATCCATATAGTATGAAAAAAAAAAAAAAAAAAAAAAAAAAAAAAAAAAAAAAAAAAAAAAAAACATTAAGAATTCCAGTTCGCGCTTTTGAAAATACTTCAGGTGCAGCATATCTTGGAGAAAGTCCAGCTCGTTCATGAATTTTGTGAGCATTCACTGCCAATAAGGTATTTACCACTCTTGCTAATCCAAAGTCACAAATAATACCTTTATGTTATTCATTGTCATAAGATCATTCTTTTTTAAAAAAATAATAAAATTAAAACCTCGAAGAAGATATCGACCAGGGGAAATTTTAACTTGTTCCAATAATATATTTGCACTTTTTAAATCATTGTGGGTAATTCCCAGTTCTTGAATTGATGCCATTCCTGATGCAATATCACTAATTTAGAAAGAAAGTAAAAAAGAAAATTATACTTGTTTGTTTTCAAAAGAGAAATCAAATTAAAAAGTTTTAAAAATTACTTTGTGAGTTTCATTGCAAGTAATGGAGGTAATTCTTCAGTTGGATGATAAATATAATGGGATAAATCTAATTCATATCTTTTTGTCACAATATATCTTTCTGGTTCAAGAATATATCCAACCAATTTAATCACATTTTGATGGAATGAACATGACCTATTGGAATAATTTAGAATATTTATTTAATTGGAATAAATTAGATATTTAAAAAAAAGTTTATAATTAAAGAAACAAACCACATCAATGAAACTTCTTGTAAAAACACCTCCTTGTTTTCATTATCAGATAAAATATTCGATTTTGAAACATGTTTCAATGCAATTTTATCAGTTTCATGTTGGGAAATAAGCGCATCATCAAGTAGAACTCCAGAAAATACAGAACCTGCTCCTCCTGAACCAAGTCTATCTTCTTTCCTCACTTGACTGTTGAAATCAAGTAACAAGAATCCAGGGATAGAAATTTCTGTTATTATTTGATTTTCAAACAACATTGATTTTAAATAATTGAGCTGTAAAACAAAACAAAAAACAAACCAAATTTAGTATTCATTAAAGTTGATTCAGCTGTCCGTTCAGATTTAAGATAATTGTTTTGACTTCCACTACTTACAGTCCTAGCTCCTATTTTTCAAAAAAAAATTTTTTTTTTAAGATAACGAAATAAGGAAGAGTGGTGTGTTCTCACCAAGAGCCTGTGAAAAGGTGTTATTTAACTCAATTTCAGTTGTTTCTTTTCTGTTTCTATCACCAAAATATTTTCGATATAATACAATTCCAACAATAATCAAAACTAAAACTAAAACACCTCCTATTGTTCCAACAATGATTGCAACTAAATCTAAGAAGAAGAAAAAAATGAAGGAAAGAAAAAAAAATCATTTTCTGAGTTTACAAATGAAAAAAGTAAATAATAATGAAAAGTTACCTAGAGGAGGAGAAGGAGTTTCATTTTGATTATCAACAACTATTTATTTATTTTTTTGTTTGTGAATGAGAATTTGTTTGTTTCTTTGTTTGTTTCTTTGTTTGTTTTATATTGACAAATTGAATATATTTAATATACCATCAAGTGTTTTAACATTAATAACAAGTCCAAATGGTTCTTTAATACCATCTTTAACTGAATAAACTGTAATTTTATAACTAAAGAAGAAATGAAAGAAAAGGAAATCAAAAACAAGGAAATCCAAAAAGTAGAATTATCAAAATAAACAAAAAAAAAAAAAAAAAAAAAAAAAAAAAAAAAGTACTCTTTGCCAGGTTCAAGTGAAGTGATATTATAACTTGTGTCATCTTGCTGAGCAAGTTCGGTTTCTCCTCGTTTATTCCTATTTATCGATTTATTTTATTTTATTTTATTTATTTTATTAATGGCATTACAATCATTTTATTTTTTCAAAAACAAACAAAAACAAAAAAAAAAAGAAATAGTTACCCAGTTTCAAGAACAATTGAATAACTTGTGGCCAAAGGTGCACTTTCCCATGATAAATATACCCAAGTTGTACTGATATTGGCAACAATATTGGTTGGAGCTAATTAGTTAGAAAATTATATCAATTAAGTTATTCAATCAAAGAAAAAGAAAAAGAAAAAGAAAAAGAAAAAGAAAAAGAAAAAAGAAAACAAAACAAAAAGAAAAGAAAAGAAAAGAAAAGGAAAAGTAGATTGAAAGTATTACGAGAAATTGGAGTTTGAAATCCAATTGTTTTTCCAATTTTTTCAAATCCTCCTAAATTTCCTGCATAAATCAGAATTATATAATTTGCCCATTCTCTTAACTGTTTTTTTATTTGAAAAAAAATTAATCAAAAAAAAAAAAAAAAAAAAAAAAGAAAGTGAATTAAAAAAGAAGAAAAATAAAGGAATGAATGAGTGAAGAAAAAATACACTATAAATTGTAACTTGATTTGTGACAACATTTAATCCTTCACCATCATTAATTGGAACCAAAAGACCTTCAAGTACAAGATAAACATGATAAAAAGTTGCTCTTGATGGAATATCCCATGATATTATTGCTGAATCTGATTTTGCAATCACTTTAATTATTGATATTGCTTCTGGAACTGTTTTTTTTTTTTTTTTTTTTTTTTTTTGAAAATTGAAATAATATTACTCAAGATTAGAAAAAGAAGAGAAGAAAAAGGAAAGAAAAAAAAGAGAAAAAGAAAAGAAACATTGAATGCATGGTGAAATAATCTCATCAAATACACCATTTGGACCTCCTTGATCTAAACAATAGCGAAAAGGTGCTCCTCCATATCCTTCTTCACAATATCCACCTTTAGTTCGAAAAAATTATTATTATTTATTTCTCATCCAAAAAGAAAAAAAGAAGAAAAAAAAAAGAAAAAGAAGAAAGAAAAAAAAGAACCAGTTCTTTCACCAGAAATAATTGGTGGCCAAAATGCATTTCCTTCAGTTACTGAAAGACATTGAACCTCTGATTAGTTTTTGAATCAAAGAAAGAAGAAGAAAGGAAAAAAATTATTTTTTATCACAAAATTTTCTAAATGAAAAAAAAAAAAAAAAAAAAAAAAAAAAAAAAAAAAAAAAAAAAAGAAAGAAAAGAAAAAAAAAAGGAAAGAAAAGAAAAAAAAAAAAGAAAAGGAACTTTCAGTTGAAAGAACAGCACTTCTTCCTTCACTTAAATCAAAACCATTTGAATTTCCTGGATAAATTGTGAATAAATATTGAATTGTTGAAACAAGATGATAAACATTGGTTGAATTAATATTTCCAAAATCATTTGAATTAATTAATGTTCCATTAAGATATGATTGAGTTAATCGATATTGTGTTGCTCCTTCACTCACTTGCCATGTCACTTCAAGTGATGTCAAATTAATTCTTGTTGATTGAAGTAACAATGGTGCTTTTTAATTAGTTTTTTTATTGTGATTTGTTAAATGAGAAAAAACAAAATGAAAATAGAAAATAGAAAATAAAAAAAAAAAGTGATGAAAGACATACGAGGTGGAAAAGTCAAAAAATTGAAAAAAGATCCAACAATTTCAGGATTTGCAAATATTTGGAAAGTATAATTTTGATTTGGTAAAAGTCCACTAATTGTTGATTTCACTTTAATTTCTGATGAATTTGTATTCACTTGTGTCACTTGGATTGGTCTTGTTGATATTAATGTATTGCTAGAAATTTATGAAAAAAAAGAAAGAAAAGAAAGAAAAAAAAAAAAACAATTATTATCATATTTTGAACAAAAAAAGAAAAAGAAAAATGGATTGAAAGAAATGATACTTTCGATCAAAAATCTTTGCAGTATAACTGATTGCTCCTGGACTTGGTGTCATTAAAAAAGTTATTGAATTATATTTGAGTTGTTCAATCACAATTCCTGAAACAGCTATTTTTTCATTATTTTATTTTATTTTATTTTATTATTTTTACTATTATCAAAAAAAAGAAAAGAAAAGAAAAAAATGAAAAATGAAAAATGAAAAATGAAAAAAATGAAAAAAAAGGTACGAGAAGGATAAGTAGTTGCAGGAATATCTCGAAAATCAAAAGATGGAATTGAAGAACTTTGAGTAAATAATCTCAATTTATATAAAGTATTTGATGTCAAATTTGTAAATGTATAATTTGTAATTAATGGTCCAAATGTTTCCAATGTTGTCTGTTTTTTTTCAAAATTTATGTTTTTTTTTTTTTGGGATTATTTGAAAAAGAAATAAAAAGAAATAAAAGTTACCAAATTTCCAGATTCTTCATAAGCAACTTGATAACCAATTGAACCTGAACTTTTGATCCATGAAATTGAAATTGAATTTGATGTTATCAATCCAAGTATTGGTGTTGCAATCACTTTTTGTTTTATTTTTATTTATTTCAAATAATAAAGAAAGAGAAGAGAAAGGAAAAGAAAAGAAAGAAGAAAGAAGAGAAAGGAAAAGAAAAAAGAAAAAAGAAAAGGAAGAATACAAGTGCAAACAGATCCAGATCCAAAATAACCATAATTACATTCACAATTGAAACTTCCTGGAATATTTGTACAATTTGCCATTATAACACAATTATTTCCTCCATTTTCTCCTTTGCATTCATCATAATCTATTTATTTGTTTATTTCATTGTTTGCTTCACTTTCATTCGTTCATTTGGATTTTAAGAAAAAAGATACCAGCACAATAAGTACCATTTCCAAAATAACCAGATTTACATTCACAACGAAAGCTTGATGGAATATTGATACATTTTGCATTTGAATCACAATTGTTTCCTCCATTTTCTCCATTGCATTCATTAAAATCTTGATTTTATTTTATTTCAGGAAAAAATTAAGAAATTGGAAATATAAACTTAATTACCATCACAAGTTATTCCATTTCCATAATAACCAGGATTACATTTACAAGTGAAACCTCCATCAGTATTTGTGCATGTTGCATTTGAATCACAATTATGTGTTTTCAAACTACATTCATCATTATCTACATTTCATTTTTTGTTTATTTTGATTGCAATTTGGATTCAATAAATCAGAACAATAGTCAGAAAAAAAAAACACCAATACAATTAACCCCATCTCCAGAATATCCATTTTTACATGAACAAGTAAAACTTCCATCAGTGTTTGTGCACAATCCATTTGTTGAACAATTATTTCCATCTCCTTGGCCCAAACACTCATTGTAATCTATTGAATTTTCGATAATTTAATGTAAGAGAAAGAAAAAAAATTAGTATTCGAAAGCTAAAAAAAGAAAAAAAGAAAGAAAGACAGTACCTAAACAAAGTACACCATTTCCAGAATATCCATGATTACATCCACAAGTGAAACTTCCATTAGTATTTGTACATGTTGCATCTTCACTACATCCTCCATTATTTGATAAACATTCATTTGTATCTATGGATTTTTTTATTTTATTTTATTCTTTTTATAAATTCAATTCCAAAACTAAAATGTAATTGGAACCAATACATAAAATACATAAAATAAGGAAATGAAATGACACCAGTACAATTAACACCATCTCCATCATATCCATCATTACATTTACAAGTAAAACTTGATTCAGTATTTGTACATAATGCATTTGTTGAACAATTATTTCCTTCCCCTTGACCTAAGCACTCATTTATGTCTGAAATTATTTAATTTGTGTCAAATTTATATTTATAGTTAAAGGAAGAAAAAAAAAGAAAAAAGAAACCAGAGCAAGAATCTCCAGTTCCATTAAATCCAGGTTTACAAGAACATGTATAACTTCCAATTGTATTTTCACAATTTGCAAATTCTGAACATGTATTTCCATTTCCTTCTCCCAAACATTCATTCACATCTTTGGATTTTTCAATAAATATCATTCGAAGTTTCTTTTATCATAAAAAAAAAAAAAAAAATACCAATGCAACTGACACCATTTCCAGAATAACCATCCTTACAAGTACAATAAAAACTTCCATCAGTATTTGTGCATGTTGCCTTGGAAGAACAATTATGTGTCCCTAAACTGCATTCATTGTTATCTTTTCAGTTTTATTTATTTAATTATTTTAGATTTCATTTGAATATGATGAAGATAATAAAAATATTTGTTGAAAGGTTGAAATAAAATCATTACCAATACAAGTGACACCATTTCCAGAATAACCAAGTTTACAAGCACAACTATAACTTCCAACATTATTTGTACATGTTGCAATATTTGGTGCACAATTATTTCCATTTCCTTCTCCCAAACATTCATTAACATCTATTTATAAGTTAATTGGAGGATGGTTGTTGTTTTTTAAGGGAGAAAGAGGAATTGAATATACCTGAACAAGCGAAACCATTTCCAGAATAGCCAGGTTTACAGGCACAACTATAACTTCCAACATTATTTGTGCATGTTGATGTTCCTACTGCACAATTATTTCCTGTCCCTTCTCCCAAACATTCATTCACATCTTTTCAATTGTTTTTTTTTTAAATTGAATTATATTTTTCGGAAGCTATTAATTGGTGAGGAACAAAGAAGAGAAATAAAGAAAGTGCCTGAACAAGTGACACCACTCCCAGAATAACCAGGTTTACAAGTACATGTAAAACTTCCTTCTGTATTTACACAATTTGCATTTGTTGAACATCCTCCATTATTTGTTGAACATTCATTGATATCTAATTTTATTTATTTATTTAGTGAAATGAAAAAATGCTTTGAAGTTAATACCTGAACAAGTGACACCATTTCCAGTATAACCAGTTTTACAAGTACATGTAAAACTTCCAATTGTATTTGCACAATTTGCATTCAATGAACAGCCTCCATTATTTGTTGAGCACTCATTGACATCTAATTTCATATATTGTTTTATTTTTTGGTTTTTTTCTTTCTTTGTTTTGTCATAAAAGTCGAGGGAATGATAATAATAAAACATAAATAGAGGTTGAGGAAAAGAAAATAAACGAAAAAAAAATTACCTGAACAAACAGTTCCAGATCCAGAATATCCAGCTTTACAAGCACAAGAAAAACTTCCAATAGTGTTTGTACATATTGAAGTTCCTGATGCACAATTATGAGTTCCCAATGTACATTCATTCAAATCTATTTTTTGAGGTTGTTTATTATTTTATTTATTTAATAAAAAGAAAGAAAGAAAAAAGAAAAAGGAGGAAGAATACCAAGACATCCAGCGCCACCATAACCAGTTGGACAATTACATGTAAATGTTGTGGCACCTGTTGAAACACAGGTTCCAGTTCCACATGGATTTCCTGTCAAGCACCCATCTATTATATTTGTTTGTTTGTTTATTGTTCTTCTTCTTTTCAAAGTTGAAATTACCTTGGATATTTAAAATAAATTTGGTAAGTGTCCCAGTATCTCCACCAGCATAATCTTGAATCCATAATTTCCAATCTCCATTTGAGTTTTTTCCTCTCAAAGTTGAAAAGGGATTTTCAGGTTTAATTGGAGTTGCAACAACATTGTTTGAATATGAATAAGAATCTGCAGAAGTTGCTGCTGAATCAGTAAAAAGTGCTCCATTAAATACATTATCATTACTACCACCTCTTCGATTACTCAATACGATGTAAGTACCATCAGGTACATATAATCTAAGTTCACAATCACCATTCCAAGTATGTGTAAACCATAATTGTAATGTAATAACTGCATATGGGGAAAGTGGGCTATTCAAACCTTTTACTGTTGTAATACTTTCAGTCGTTTGATAATCTAATATGGATAATGTTTGAGTTTTGGTGCATAAAAGATTTATTCTATCAGTTGCTATACAATTTCCACATCCATTTGGTGTCAATTGATCGCATGTGTCTATTATTTATTTAGTTAATTTTATTAGTTCATTTCTTATTTCTTTCATTTTTCATTTTTCATTTTCGTTTACCTTGAATAGTGAGAATCATTCGGTTTATATTTCCATCATCACCTCCAGCATTATCATTAAACCAAGCTTTCCATTGACCATTTGGGTTTTTACCTCTTAAATTTGTGAAAGGATTTCTGGGTTTCAATTGAGCTACAACAACATTATTTGAATATGTATAACCATTAACAGAACTTGAAGCAGAATCAGTAAAAAGAGTTCCATTAAACACATTATCATAGCTGCTCCCATCTCTTTCAGTAATAGTAATATAACTAGTATCAGGTGTATATAATCTAATTGTCATATCCCCATTCCAAGTATGAGTTAACCATATTTGAAGTGTGGCTATAGCAGTTGATGATAAAGGATTTGTTAAAAAAGAGAGTGGAGCAATCTTTTCAATTGGTGTTGAACCAGCATAACTAATAAATTGTGATGTTGTGTCTTCAAATACAATCCTTGAATTTCCACTTCCACATGGAGTACCAGTCAAACAACTATCTATTCATTATTTATTGATTCAGTTTAATATTTTGTTTAAAACTCTAATGAATTGTTTCAATTACCTTTGATTGTCAATAAAACATGATTTACATTTCCATCATCACCTCCAGCATTATCAAAAAACCAAATCTTCCATTGGCCATTTGGATTTTTCCCTCTTAAATTTGTGAAAGGATCTCTAGGTTTTAATGGAGTTACAACTCCATTTCCAGAATATGGATAACCATTAACAGAATTTGGAGCAGAATCAGCGAAGAGCGTCCCATCAAAAACATTATCATAGCTGCCTCCATCTCTATTAGTAATACTAACATAAGTACCATCGGGTGCATATAATCTTATTGTCATATCAGAATTCCATGTATGAGTGAACCATATTTGAAGTGTAACGATAGCATTTGCCGATAAAGGATTTGTTAAACCAGAGAAGGTTACAATGCTCTCAACAGCAGATCCACTATTTGTCACAAACCTTGATGTTGTGTCTTCAAATATAACTTGCTGAGGTTCATAGGTTGTGACTGTTGAACAAAAAATTCTAAAAGGGAACAAAAGAAGCAACAATAGAATTTGAAGATTGAAGTAGAATAGCATGAGTTTGAGTTAAAGGTTTCACTTCCCAACTTGATTCTTCCCAATTCTGAAAAAAAGGTTCTTGGTTGAACTATTCAAGTGTATTAATTAATGTCTTAATTAGAAGTCTTTCAAGATTCAAGAAAGACTCCAAAGAGAAAAAGAAGAAAAAAAGTGCAAAAAAGTGAAAAACAAAAAACAAAAAAACTGTTAATTCTTTTCTTTGAATTAAAATTTAAAAATATGAATTAAAGAAATTAAAGAGTAATACTTTAAGATTATTATGATGAAGTTCTAACTTTGAGTCTTTATAAGAAGGACTTCAAAGGTTTTTTTAATTATTATGCCCGAACTTTTTTTTAATTCTTATGCACCTTTATAATTAATTATCAAAAAAAAAAAAATTAATTTTCCACGAAAAAGGAAAAAATCTTGATCAACAAACAAAAAGGAAATGGACTTCATCTAAAAAAGGGTTTTCGGATAAATAAATCTTGCATAAAAAATAAAAATAAATAAATCACAAAACACCATCAAAAATCAAAAACAAAAAATCTTTCTATGAACTTCAAATATAAAGAGGAGCAATGAAAAAGCAAGAACAACGAGTGATTATTATTATTGAAAGTAACTTAGCTTTACAAAAAAAAAATTTTTTTTTTTTTCCTTTTGTTTTGGTTGTTGAAAATCTGCGGAACTTTTTCTTTGGGAAACTAATCGAAAACTTTTCTTTTGCCTTTATAAAATCAGAATGGAGAATGACTTGGATTTCAAAATAATTCCTTTCAAAAAAAAAATAATTAATTAAATTAAATAAATAAATTATTTTGGCAATGCTCTCGTGATCAATTGAATAAAATAATTCTCAAAAGAGAAAAGAACTTTGAAATCGAAAGTTTGAACCAAAGAAGGGATATCAAGATTGATGGATACAAAGTTTCTCTTCACAAGAAATTTTCAAAAGAGCAAACCATGCATGCACAAACAAAATCTCCTCAAAATCAAAATTGGGTTCCAAAGAATACATAAAAATAAGAGATCTCCAAGTATCTTTCATCATGAATTTTATCAACCTAAGAGAAGAAAATCAAATAAAATAAAATAAAAGTCTTAAATTTTTGGGTCACATTATGTATCACCATACTTACAAAGAAAAAAAATTACAAAATGAATCTAAATGACTTACTCAAGAAGAACAAGGTTATAAGATTCAAGTATATCATCGATTTTGGTTTTCAAATCAATATCTAATTCTAATTCTAAAGCTTGGAGAAGAAGTTTTTGAGCTTCTTTTTGTGATTCTTGAATTCTAGCTAAATTATATAACGAAAGAGGGATTAATTCAGGACATGATTTCTTTGAAATAGCTAATCCTTGTTTTGCAAAGTTCTCTCGTTCTTCTTTTTCAAGTGAGATTGAAGAGAGATTATTTAAGATTAAACATGCTTCACATTGAGTCTTCTTATCCATCAAGGCAAAATGTAATGCCTTTTTGTAATAAAAAATAGCATCATCTTCCATTCTTTGAGAATGTAAACATTGAGCAACTGTTTGATATAATGGAGCAATTTGTGTTTTCTCATCTAATTTTAACTCTTTAGCAGTTTGAATTGCCCAAAGTAAGAGATGAACTGCAGCGCCTGGATAATTTGATTCTTCAATAACTCCAGAGAACTCTTGAACTAACTCAACAGTTTTTTGAAGCATTTCATTCTCTTTCAATATATGAAATGCTTGAGAATATTGAACCATTGATTCTTCAAATTTTGATTGTTGTGCATAAAGTTGAGCCAAAGGAATTCTTAAATATGCAGCTAATAGTTTTGGATTTTGATTTTGATTTCCTCCACTTGCTTCTGTTAATTCAATTGCATGTTTCATAAACCATTCAGCATGATCATAATCTCGTTTATTGCTTGCTACTAATCCACTTTTCATTAGAGATCTTGCTTCAGATGGATAATGCCTCCAAGGATAATAAAAGTAATAATAAATTGTTGCTGAAACAGATCCCAAAAAGACACTTATAAATCCAACCCATTTAAAATATCTTCCTTCACTTCTTCTTGAACTTGAATACATTCTACATTGGTTAAACTTGATAAAATTCATTTCTATCCTCGTCTTTGATATCACTCTATTTCTTAACATTCCATTCAAACTTGAATTTGTATTAACATGATTAAAAGTAAAACTTTGAGGAACTCTAAATGAAATTCTATGAAACTGTTGAACTTTTTGAAATTGTGGAAGTAGAATTGAATTGGAATAGAGTGAAGAGGGATGAATTGGAGAGAAAATTGAAGGGAATTGAAGGCGAAGAAGCAAGCGATTCATTGTTGTTTCAGAAGAAAGAAAAAAATGAAAGTTTTTTTTTTTTTCAAAAATCAGAAGAAGAATCATCAAACAATAAAAATTCAACAAAAAGATCAACTTTTTATTATCTTACAAAAACAACAACATATTGTACAGATTTTTGAAAATTTCCTTTCATGAATTGCTTTTGAATTTCAAATGATCATCAGAAAGAAGAACGATCATTGTGAATAGAGAGGCTGCATCAGTGTCTAAAAATCAAGAAAGAAAGAAAGAAAAGAGGAATGAGAAATCTGCATATAAAAAGAAAGAAAGAAAAATTTACCAGAAAATCCAAGTTCCATCCTCAATTTGATTCTTGTTTCATTAGGATCTCTTTCAAATGATTCTAATAATTCAATAATCTGTGAATATTTTTCTTTTTCTTCTTCTTCTAGTTCTTCTATTTCTTTTTCTTTAGAAGCATCCATTGCTGATTGTCCTTCTTGATTTATTGAATTTATATTCACTTTTCTTCCACTAGCTAATATATATTTTACAGTTTCAAGGTGCCCAAAAAAACAAGCAACAAAAAAAGGCGTTTGATTAAAATGATTTTCTACTCTATTGATATCAATTCTTTCATCATTTAATAATAATTTTACAACTTCAGTCCGTCCCCAATAACAAGCGATATAAAAGGGTGTCCAACCACCTTCAGTTTCTGCTCTATTTATATCAACTCTTTCATCATTTAATAAAAACTTCACAACTTCAATTTGTCCATTTCTACAAGCAATCCAAAAAGGTGTCCAACCATAAATATTTTCACAATTTAGATTAATCTGTGGATTATTATTTAGCAATTGCTTAACTCCTACTACATCTCCATCTTCACAAGCGAAACAAAGTCGTTCTTCCATTCCTATTTATTTTTTTATTTATTAATATAATTTATTTTATTATTTATTAAGAGTATTTCTTTTTTCTTTTTTTTAAATGTTTTTTTCAAGAATTATTAATACAAAATCTTTGTATGAAATATTGTATATTGTGTGATTCTATTTTAAGAATTAAATAATAGAGTTGAGCCATACATCAAAATGATTAAATAATTTAATCAATTTTAGAATTTGATTTGATTTGAAAGAGTCCTTTTGGGATTTTCCTCCAACAAGATCTAAGAACTTCAGGTAGAGAGAAGTAGATCAAGATATCGAAATGGCAATACTTAGTGAGAGAATATCTTTGGGGTTTCACAGGGTTCAAATAAATAAACTGAAGAATGATTCGGAGAGCAGAAAGGACTTCTGTAAGAAACGAGCGAAGAATTTTAGAAGTTAAAAAAGAGTCCTAAGTGGGGGTATATGCTCCTGAACCAGGGAAAAGTCACTAAAGACTTGAAACTAAATCAAGTGACAACAATTTCTCGAAAGCCAGAATGTTGGTTACATGCTCCTGAAGCAAGGGAAGGTAACCCAAGATTTGGTTCTAAACCAAGTTAAGACAACTCCAGATGTGAAAGTATTCTTTAAATGATCTATTATTTATTAAGTTTATTATTTGATGTTTTTTTTTTATTATTATTTCATACAATTTTAAAATAATTGTTACTAGGAAATGCTCCTTGGCCATACCTAGGGGCATACAGCTTGGAATACCCAATAATCTCCTTCTATGTGGGAGGAGATTATTCCTGGCATATTTGCTGGGACCAAAGTTGCACTCAAAAGGCTTCAAAAAAAAAGAAAAAAAAAAAAAAAAAGAAAGAAAGAAAGAAAAAGATAGAATACTCTCAATGACCATTTTGTGATCTGAATTAAGGTTGATTCATCCTAAAAGCTTCTCCATCAAAGGGACAAACATTAGTGCTGGTGTTATAAGAAGAGATTGGATTGCTGATCGAGAAAAGAAAAAAAAAATGAAAAAAAACCGCCATGATTTCTATTTTAAAAAATGGCGAAATCAGAAAAAAAAAAAATCAAAATCAAAAAAAAAAAAATCCTGATCTTCTTTCCCCTGCATAATTGATTTTTTAGTTTGACCTTGAAAGCAATGAAGCAGCAACACATCAATAGGTCTGATTCACTTCACATTTAACTCAATTTTTTTAATTCTTTTTCAACTAAAATCAATTTTTTTTATTTTTATTTTTATTTGTAGAGGAGGTCCCAAAACTTCCAAGATAGGATTTAGTGAAATATCATCATCTTCTATTGAGCGGAGTGTATCGTTTGGAGCTGAGCTTAGGAAGGAATGTATTATGGGAAATATTGAACGAGTGAAGGAGTTGTTAAAGGATCCTGAGGTGGATATTAATGAAGCGGATCCGGATGGGTATACTCCATTGATTCGTGCTGCAATGAATGGACAAACAGAGGTGGCAAAGTTGTTGGTGAATGATAGGAGATGTTTGGTGAATTTAGTTAATAAATGGGGACAAACTGCTTTCTTGTGTGCTTGTTGGAAAGGGGGTAATGTAGTGAGGTTGATGTTGGGTTATCAACATATTGATGTGACAAAACCTGCTACAAATGGAGATACACCAATGATTTTTGCTGTGAGGAGTAGAAATATTCAAGCAGTGAGATGGATTATAACAAGTGGAAGAGAAGTATGTTTGAAAAGTAAAAATAGTTTTGGGAAAGAAGCAATGGATTACGTTCAAGAAATTCGAAGTAAGAAAGCTATGGATTATGAAAGTCAAGCACACTATGATAAAATTCAAAGTGAGTATCAAATTATTTATGATTTACTTGTTTCATTTGAAAATGATCCTGAGAAATTGAGAAATCAGATAAGAAAAGAAGTTGGATTATCAGGTTTTGTTATATTCTTTTCTATTCAATTATTATATTTAATTTATTTATTTATTTATTTATGTATTTATTTATTTATTTATTCATTTAATAATTTTTTGTTTCAAAAAAAATATATAGAAGCTTTTACTTTGGATGAAAATTTTGCAAATTTTCGGGATAAAATTCATGAAGGAGATCAAAATTCAAGTTTAGAATCAGCAAAAACTTTAATTGGAATTGAACCTACTTATTTACTTCCATTGGATTCAACTTCTCAAAAAGACATCAATTCTTTATTTTTTGTTAATATGAATCTTACCTCTCTATCATTACAATTCGATCAACTTGTTAATTTAAGCCATTTAAATATTTCAAGAAATAATTTACAAGAAGTTCCAATTCAAATAGGTTTTTTTTTTTTTTTCTATCAATCAAAAAAAATGTTTTTTTCTTCAAATCAAAAATAATTTTTTTCCCCTAATTAATAAAAATAATTAAGTATCACTCCAAAAACTTTCTTATTTAAATATTTCCTACAATGAACTCAAGGCAATTCCAAAAGAAATCGAAAAACTTGAAAATCTCACTCATTTGGATATTTCATCAAACTATATTTCTGAACTTCGCAAAGAAATTGGTATTCCTTTTCATTTCATTTCATTTCATTTCATTTCTCTCTCTCTCCTTTTCTTTTTTCTTTCTTTTTATTTTCTTTTAAATCGACTTTGATTTGATTTTTTTTTAAAAAAATAGGCGAATTAAGTTCTTTGAAAATACTCAATGTTTCAAGAAATTATCTTACAACTCTCCCTCAATTTTTAACCCAACTTAAAAACCTTGAAACTTTGTCTGCGTCATTCAATCAAATAAGTTCTTTCCCAACTTTTTTATCTTCTTTAAAGAATTTTCAACTATTAGACCTAGAAGGTATTTTTATTTTATTTTGTTAATCTATAGTGAAATATTTAAATAACTCATAAATCTAATCATGCATTTTAAAACAACATAGATAATAATTTAATCTTCAAAGAAAAAGAGAAAACTCAATTTTCAAACCTTTTTTTCAAAAAGACTAACAAAGACATTTCAAAATTTTTGAAAGGAAGTCATTCAATTAAAACTTTAATGTTAGAATCTTTTTTTCTTCGTTTCTTTTCCTTTCTTTTCTTTTAAAAATTCTAATTCAAAAAAAAAAAAAGATTATATGATAACAAATTAAGTCCTCAACATGCCCTTTCTATTATTCAAAGTTTAATGGAAAACTTTCATTCAAATCATACACAACTTCGAGAGCTCAAGTTTTTTTCTTTTTTTCTTTCTTTCTTTCTTTCTTTCTTTCTTCAAATTCTTTAATTGAAAAAAAAAAAAAAAAACTTAGACTTCATCGATTTGGAAAATTTGATACCAAAATTATGCTTTCTTCATTTATTGGATTAGAAAGTCTTCCAATTGAAATTAGAGATAAAAGTTGTCAAGAAATTATTGATTATATCCTAGATCTTTATCGTACAATTAAACCAACTCCACTTTTTAGAACAAAACTAATGGTTGTTGGATATTCGGGAATTGGAAAAACAACATTATTGGATTGTTTACTTCCTTTAAATGGCTATTTAACATCTGGAAATGAAAAGTTTTGGTATCATCTTCAAGGAAAATATTTGTATAAATATAAGAATGAGAATGATAAGACATCACTTGAAGATATTGTTTTTGAAAATCAACAATGGGAAATTGAGAAAATGACTGATAAGAATGGTGACTATGGATTTATATTAAAGAAGATTGTTGTACCAATTAAAACAATTGAATTAATTTGTCCAAATGAAGAGAATAGAGAATTATGGTTTGAGAAACTTGGTCGTCAAATCCATCATCTTTCAACAAGAGGAATTGATATTCGTCGTCAAGAGTTAAACTATCCTATTATCAAACAATTATTTAAAGATTTTCGAAAAAATGAAGGAATACAATTAGATATTGAAAATGAGAAATTAGAAATGAGTGTTTGGGATTTTGCTGGTCAAAATGAGTATTATAATTCACATCATTACTTTTTATCAGCAAGAAGTGTATTTATAATTGGATGGAAAATTTCTGATGGAGATTTAGGTATTGAAGGACTCAAGTTTTGGCTTCAAGTATTAAAAACTCATTTATCATCAAGTAACATTGATGCACAAAGTGGGAAACCTTTATTTTCAATTATTATTGTTGGAACTCATTTAGATCATCGTGAAGTAAGAGAAGAATTAAGACCAAAAAGAGAACAAAAAATTCGTGAATTATTGGAAAATTTGGAAATAGATATATCAATTAAAATTTTTGAGGTCAGCTGTTCCAGTTTGAAAAATATTGATTCCCTTCAAAAAGAGATCTTTGAAGAAACTTTTTCTCATTCATATATGGGAGAAATTGTACCGGAAGATTACTTACTTATTGAAAAAGCAATCTCTGAACTCCGCATTAAATATCAAGACTTACCATTAATTGAACTTACTGAATTACAAAGATTTATTGAAACGGATTTAAAAAGATCAATTGAAATGCAAGTTATGAAGAGAGGTTTGAGCTTATTGTCAGCATGGGGTGAATGCATTTATTTTGATAAACCTATTGAGCTCTCTACTCTTGTGGTTCTTGATCCAAAATTCTTATCAAAAGAAATTTTTGTTGGATTATTTAATCCAGAGATGGCTTCAAATTATGAAAATGGAATTATTCCTCATTCAGATTTAAAATACATTTGGTCATCTTATTCAAAAAGAGAAGATTTCAATCGTTTAGCAGAAAAGTTATTATTATTAATGGAAAAATTTGAAGTTTGTTTTCAACTTTATGAAGATGAGGATGATTTTATTCCAAATTTTAAAGAAGATCGTGATGAAACATCTGAAACTCGAGAATTTGATCCAACTGCCATATCAACTACTACAACAAAAAAAGGTTCTAAAGTAAGGAAAGAAAGCGATTTTTTTTCAAGGAAAAGTGTATTTCCACTCTTACTCCCAGAGAATCCTCAAGAAGAAATATCATCTTGGTGGCCAATAGAATGTCCAGATGGAAAGATAGAACTTGAAAGAGTCTTTGGTTTTAATGTAACTCCTCAAGAGATGATTGGAAGATTATTTGTCAGAATACATAAAGTCATTGATGAAAAACATTTATGGAAAAATGGAATGTATTTTGATAAAGGACAAATTCAATCTCTATTAAAAGTTGATATTGAGAAAAATCAATTATCAATTGAAATTCGTGGAACAATGCGTTCAAGTTGTATTAAATTGATGAATTCATTAGAAAATGAAATTTTAGTAAGTGTGGAAAATTATCAAGGAGTTTCAATGAATCAATATGTTAGATCTCCTCATTTTTCTGAAGCACTTTTAACAATTGAAGAAATTAATGAAGATGCAAAAAGGAAAAAAACTGAAAGAAAATTAATTTGTCCAAAAACTAAGAAACCAATTGAAGTTGAATATATGTTAAAACGAGCAGGACTCATGGATGAAGTTCAATCTCCTTTAAGTAGTTTGTTTTTTTTTTCTAAATTTTTCTTTTCATTTTTCTTTCTTTTCTTTTCTCTTTTCTTTCTTTCTTTTTTTTTTGAAAATTTGTAATTGATGAATCAATTAAAATAATTTATTTAGAAGGAAATTGGTGGACATTTTCTCCTGATTCTTCATGGGAAAAGAAAGGATTTGAATTGACTCCTTACCATTCAACTTTAATTTATGAAGATAATAATGTTCTTAATAATGAATATTTCTCAAAGTTTGAACTGGCTGCAGAAAAACTTGGATTTAATGCAAAACATATTACAAGAGCATTTGCTATTCATAACCCTGGTCTTGAATATGCATTCAATTTTCATCGAAATAAAATTTCCTCTCAACATCGAGCAAATCCTCAACTCTTCAAAAAAGATCATTGGAAAAATTTTAAAGATTCAAAAAAGAGGGAAGGATTTTTTAATTATTTTAATTCTATTTGTAAAAAATTTCCTTGGAATGATGGAGATAAGGTTCATTTTTTTTCTTCTTTTTCTTTTTTTTTTTTTTTTTTTTTTTGAATAAAAAATCTTTTCATTTTAGCCTGATGTTGCAATTATGGTTCAAGGAACATCTGAACAAGCTGCATGGAAAATTTGTCAACAAGGTAATTTTTATTCATTTATTCTCTTTCTTTCTTTCTTTCTTGAACTTTATTATTTTTTTTTCCTTCTTCAGGATTTGCAACAGTTTCAACACTTGATGATGGTCTCTATGGAAAAGGTAATGAATGAATCGAAATTCATTTTTGTATTTTAAATAATATTCAATAATAATTCCTCAATAACAACAAAATAATTTACAAAGGGATGTATTTCACAAGTTTTTTAAATTATGCAAAAACTTATGGTCAAGTCTTTGTAATGAGTGGTGTTATAAGTGGGAATGTTTACCCTGTTACTGAAGCAAGCTCAGATCCTTTAAATTCCCTTGAAGGAGCTCCTTTTATTAATGGATATCAATCTCATTATCTTCTTGGTTTTTTTTTCTTCAAACTTTTAAAAAAAAAAAAATTGTCAAGAACTTCAAAGTAACCAAAAAAATACATAGTATCAAGATCTCAAGCATCAAATGGAACTCCAATTACTCTCGAAAATTATCAAGGATTTTCTGATGAACTTGTTTTATTTCAAGATGCTCAAGCACTTCCACTTTTTGTATTTTATTTTGATAACATGGAACAAACAAATCCAAGTTTTACTCCTAATTATGAATCTGAAGTTACTTATGGTTTTTTATTTATTTTATTTTATTTTATCTATTTATTTGGACTAAATTAAATATTAATATTAATGAAATAATGTTATTAGTTCCAGAAGAATATCAAGCAGTTATGACTTACCAAGCTCAAAAACCAGATGAGTTAACTTTTTTGGCTGGGAATGTTTTATTAGTTGCTCCTGATGAAACATCGGATTGGTGGAAAGCAAATTTAAATGGAAAGAGAGGTTTAGTCCCAAAAAATTATCTTGTAAAATTAGGTGATGTTGTTGAAACAACTCGGAGAGGTTTTGATTTGATCTTTCTCTCAATTTCTTTTTCTTCCTAAAAACAAAAATAAAATAAAATAAAATAATAAATAAATAATGACAATAATAAAAAATTAGTGAAAACAGAATTGAAAGTAAAATTCAATAATGAAAATTATCTTTTGGAATCTCAAGCAACAACTATTGAGTATTTAATTTTGGAATTGAAAAGAAAATTGAAGAACAACAAAATTTCATTTGTAAGATTTTTAAAAGATGAAGAGCAATTCATTCTTGATGATATTTCGTTTGTTAAAAATGGTCTTCAAATATTCCCTGTTGAAGGTTTTTATTTTATTTATTATTATGAATAATTGTATTTTTTTTTACAATAACATCACATAATAGGAGAACCAATAAAACTATTTATCCATTTCAAAGAAGATGATTATCTCCTTGAGACATGCGCAAAAACTATCGAAATGCTAATCATGGAGACGAAGAATCTTGTTGGAAACAATTCCATTTCAAAATTGAAATTTTTGCATAAAGAAACAGGAAAATACATTGTTCTTCAAGATTTGAGCTCTCTTGAAGAAAATATTGAGCTTCAAGCAGTTGTTTAAAATAAAAAGAAAAATAAAACCAATTAAAACAAAGAATTTATTGATTGTCAAGTTAAGGTAGTGGCGCAACCACGTGGAGGCAAGTATAAATACCCGTCAAGTATATAAACTTCAGATTTTTTTTTTTTTCATCTTTTTTCAAAGAGAAAAAAAAAATTTTTTCTCCCCAGACTTTCCTTCCCTTTGATTTTTTTGTCCGGGTGATTTTCAGGTTTTTTCCAGTTTATTTGATTAATTAGAAAAAAAACATCTTGACCATGTTTGATTCAATACAAACAAAATTTCAAAAAAAGGAAGGAGGCCACTACCTTAATATAAGTTACAATTACTCACAAAAAGAAATAATTTCCATGGCATTGATAATGGAAGAATCCTTGCGTGATTGAGTCCAGATTTATAAGCCCACTGGGACCTTTGGCGAATCTAAACCTCTAGATCTGATTTCGGGGAAGAGCTATCGACTCAATGCATAACCTAGTACTAAGAATCCAAAAAGATGAAATACGCCTCAATATCTCAAGAGATAGAATATTTCTTTTATTTATTGATTTTTTTCGCTTTGATTCTTGGTTTTTAATGATATAAATAAACGAATTATACCTAACAACAAGAATTTGAAAAAATATTCTGAAACACTCTGGATTCAGAGGACCTATAAGATACTACTAAGTGTTATGGAGATTCCTTTCAGAAAAAAAAAAGAAAAAAAAGGAGTTCATTACTTGTGGGCTAACATCTTTCAAAAAAGCAGAAAATAGAGAACGAACTTACAAAAACTTTACGCTAAAAGACCAATATTCGAGCTATGAGCGAAGATTAGTAAGAACTAGATAGATTTTGACTTCATTTGTGAGATGTATTCGATTCTTGAAGAACAATACAAAACTGACATGATTGTGCTTATGATTATATGCATGGAATTTGTGGGAAGTCACCAACCTTCAATTTATCGTTTCAAGTCAGGCGAAGACTGTCTAGTAAAAGTAGAAATCGAACCCAAAGTAATCAAAATGCAAATCCTTTCATCGACCTTAATTGTAAATACAGTATTGAATTAGTTTCAAAAAATGTAAAATTAATATGAAAATATAAAATCTTGTGATGATGCCTTGTATTTTTAAAAAAATCAATCAAATTCATAATTCAAATGGCAATTCAAATCAGAATCAGAATCAGTCAAATTCATAAAAATTGAATTAAAAAATTGCATTTAAAAAAATTATAAAAAAATTATTTCTGACAAAAAAACAACTTTGAACTTTAAAAACTTTAAAGCATAATAAATCAAAGCTTTCTGATTATCACTTTCAACACTTATTACATTCTTATTATGAATCATTGCAAAATGGCACTTCAAATCAAAATCAAAATCAAAATTTTAAAAAAAAATTGTCATTTAAAAAAATTTAAAGTTTCTGACAAAAATACAACTTTGAACTATAGAACTTGAGAGCAAAATCAACTTAGAGTTTTCTTTTTTTAAAAAAATCTGTTATTATTAATATTAAAATGTTGTAGAACTAAACTTTGAACAAAATCAAGAACAGAACGCAGAATCTTTTTTTTTTGAAATAACTTCGCCATTTTTTTTTTCTTTTTTTCTTTTTTTTTTTTCTTTTTTTTTTTTTTTTTTTTTCAATTTATTTATTTATTTTATTTAAAGTTTTCCTTGACGTCTTGTTTTTTTTCTTTCAAAGAAGTTTTCTTCTTCTTCTTCTCAATCATCAAGAACAATATCTCTTGATGAAAGAGTAAATGTCTCTTAGAGTTTAAATATTTAAAATGAAGAGAAAAGAAAAAGAGCAATGTTGAACAATATTTATTTTTATTTATCGGTTAAATAGCATGTCCTTACAAAAGTTAGCACATGCAATTACACATCACAAATTATACTCATCAGTGAAATTGCATGCAATTATACTCAGTTTCCCCCATTAAAATAATAATTGTTTCTGGCAATCCAAATTGCCCATAACTTCCTCTTTTTCGAATACAAATAGTTTGAACGATATATTGCCAACTCAAACTCTTTCTAAGGTACACACCTTTTCTATTTTATTTTATTTTATTTTATTTATTTCATTTATTTAAAAAGTATTATTTTTTTTTTTTTCAATTTAGATATCTTGGAAATGTTTGTTTGTTCGTTTCTTAGTTGATAGATCATCTTCTCGAAAATCTGTTAGGGACATCCTGTTTGGCCAAAAGATTGGAACCAAAAGATGAAGTTTCTTTAACTGGAATTTTTTCCTACACATATCTTTTTTTCACTTTTTCAAGAGTTCCTGGTTCTTCTCTGGAGTTTACCATCAAATACAATAATAAATCATTTCCAGAAAGGAAGTTGATTCGTTTCAGATTCATTTCAAGATGTTAGAATTTCATTTTGAAAGAAAAGAAATAAAAAAGAAAACTTGAATTTTATTTTATTTTATTTCTTTTTTCTTTTTTTTCTGGAATATCCAAACATCAAAATAATAAACAAATTATCACACACAACACATATCAAATGGCCTCTAAAAAAAAAAAAACAAATTATAGAGAAAACATTTCATCTTCAACTTCTTCCATTGTTTTTCTAACATTTTCATTTTTGGATTTGGTCATGTTCCCAACCATTTTTCCAAGTCCATCAAAACTTGGCATCCAATCACTCAAGTTGGAACCAGAATTAGTATTTGAACTGAGTTCATGTTGTCGAAGATCAATTCGAGTTTCAAGTGGACTTTTGAAATTCAAAGAAGAGGAGGTGTTAATTTAAAATTTTAGAAATGAAAAAGAAGGAATAAAAGAAAAGAAAAGAGAAAATTACTTAAACTCAGATCCAGATGATTCAGTTGATCGTTTTTCATTTTGGAATGAACTATTGATTTATTTGAATTATTTCAATTTTTTTTTCTTTCTTCTTTTTTTGAAAAAAAAAAAAAACCTTCTTCCATTTTCTTTTTGTTTTCCTTTTCTATCTTCCATATGTTCAATTCCAAGATTTGTTTTAATAGTTTCAACTTCTTTATCAACATTACTTAAATATTCTTGAAGGGATTGAGTTGAACTATCAATTGGAATCCTTTTTTTTTGTTTTGTGGGGTCCTCTATTGCTTTTTTTGAAAAAAAAAAAAATTATTGATTTTGATTCAAAAAAAGGAGAAAAGAAAAGAAAAGAAAAATACAATTTGTATATGATGATGAGGAAGAAAGTGGATGTTCTTCAACTTCTGGATAATAATAGGTACTTGATGAGCCACCTTGATCCTAAAAAAAATCAAATCAAATCAACATTATAAAGAAAATAAAATCTAGAAACTAAAGAACAAAAAATAAAGAAATAATGTAATTCTTACATCTATCAAAGGTGAATGATGTCTCATTAATCCATCAATCTGATATGAAGTAGATTTAGATGTAGATGTTGGAGTACTATCCGAAGTTGAGGTTGTTGTTGTTGGTGTTGTTGTATTAGATGGTCTTTCAGCACGACTACATAACTCTATTGGTAAATTGATTGACTTTCTTAAATGAATACTATCATTTGTCCATAACTTATTTGTTCTTTTTATATCATCAACCTATTATAATGATGTTAATAATTAGTTTTGAGAAAAAATGTTTATGCATGAAGAGCCAAGTCTTGTTGAATTCATTCAATACCTTTATTCCATACTGAATAGCAATCCCTTGTAATGTATCCGTCGGTTTAACAACATGTTCAATATACCTTGACTTAAAAAACTCTTCTTCAGACATCATCTTTGTAAATGATTTCAGATATATAATACTAATAACTAAATGACTGGGGAAATACTTTTGATCAACAATAAAAAACCCTAAGTGTATTTAAGCAAATTCTCTCTATTTTCTATTTTTTTTAAAAAAAACAGAATAATTGTTAGTAAAAAAATATTTGAATTAAATAATAGAATAGAAAGAGTTGGAGTTAAATATGATGAAGTTGTTTGTAAGAGTTGATACGATGAGGTTCTGAGTCTATGAATCGAACTTGGAATGATATCGATGAATTTTTCCCTTTTTATTGATTTTGTTTATTTGAATTTTTCCTGACCTACAACAACTTTATACTGAGATAACAATGTTACACTCATTTTACTTTAGATCTACTTCAAGGAAAGAACATTATTTACTTAGTCTCAATTTGATGCATCTCATCCAGTTTATTAAGTGAAAGTGACAGGATCACTCTTTGGAATAAAAAGAATCAAGAATCAAAAATCAACAAATCAACAAATCATTGAATGATCAAAGTGGCAATGAATTACTTGGAGTGAAGTTCAAATCAATTTCTTCATAAAGTTCATAAGGAATTTTTAAATTTTAAAATTTACATAGGACTTTTAATTAATAATCCACCATCTAATACAAGCAATGTTCCTGTTAGAAATGATCCAGCTTCAGAACAAAGAAAAATTACTGTTCCACTAATGTCGTTTTGATTTCCAACTCTTCTTAAGGGAACTAGAATAATTATCATTTTGATTATTTAAACTTTAAGGAAAAAAAAAGATTTGAGATTTTTAGATAAATACTGACCTGATTCAACAATTGATTCTAAAATGTTTTCTGTAACTCTTCTACTCTTAAAAGGACCTATTTGAAATTTAGAGTTTTGTTTTGATTTTGTTTAAGGATATAAAAAGAAGAAAAAAAAGTTGAATAACCTGGAAGGATTGCATTGACAGTAATATTAAAAGGTGCAAGTTGCTTTGCCATTAGTTTTGTTAAATGATTTAATCCAGATTTACTCACTGAATATGCATTCATATCATAGCTTGGAACTTGAATTCCTAAAATAATAATATTATTATCTCAAGAATTGATTGAATTGATATAAAGACAAAATATTACCACTAATACTGCTCATATTAATAATTCTAGCAGGATTCTCTTTTGTAGCTCCTTTCTTCAATAATGGAAGAAACCTTTTTTTTTAAAAAAAATAAATAAATCAATCGACCATAAACAAAAGTATATTTACGCTCTTGATAAATAAAAGGGAGTATTCAAATTAATTGAGAGTATCATATTCCAAACAGATTCTTTCCTTCCTTCTTCTTCGATATTATCTTTGAAATATAAAGAATCATCATTTTTTGATTGAGTTGATTAAGTTTGAAAAAAGAAAAGTAAAAGAAATTACCATCAATTGAAGTTTTTCCTGCATTATTTATCTAAATTTAAGAGTTATTCTTTTTAATGAATGAAAATGATTTTGTTGGTTTTTTTTACAAAAAATCAAACGAGAATATGGAGATGATCTTCGAATTTTGAGAACTCGTCTGCAAGTTGATAACAACTTTCTTCTTTTCCTAAGTTTGATTGAATACTATTAGATTTTTTTTGTTGTTTTAAAATTTGATTGTTTTTTAAAAAATAAGAAATTTACCAAATACAAGTTCCTGGCCCCATCAAAGTTAATTGTTTCGCAACTATTTATTTTCTAATTCACTTTTTTGGTTCCCTAATTAAAAGTTAAGTTAATCTAACCTTTTTCTCCATCGTCTTGATGTCTTGATGTTATATAAACTAAATTATTATTGTTATCATTGTAAAATGAATAATATAAACGAGATGAAGAAAATGAAATGATTACCTTTACATCCAGATCTAACGAGACCATGGGCAATCATCCTTCCCATTCCATCATTTCCTGTTGATTTTTTGTTTTTATTTTTTGTGTTCGAAATGATGAAAAATTTTTCAAACAACCTCCTGTAACCTGAATAAAATGAATAAAAGAGAGATTAGGATAAAAACAAGAAATGAACAAGAAATGAATAAGAAACGAAAGGAAACCAAAGCAATTTTGCCATTGATGTTGAACAACTCACTCATCCTCAAATTAATTCAAGATTTTTTGATATTTTGTTTTTTTGTTTGTTTTTATCAAAAATGGGTTTAGAAATTTAGAAACAAAAATAAGATAAAAATTAGTTTGTTGATGTTGATTTTCTTTGTGAAAAAGTAAAGGAGTGGTGTTTAAAAACACCTTTGTTTGTTTGTTTGATTGAATTGTTGAATATTTTTTTGGATTTTTTGAGAATAATTTTTTTTTATCTTGAATTTTCTTGAATTTCCCATTGATGATTTTTATTTTGAAGAAGTATATTTGGTAACAGCTTTAGTACCTTCAGAGACAGCATGTTTAGCCAATTCACCAGGAAGAAGTAATCTAACAGCAGTTTGAATTTCTCTTGAAGTAATAGTAGATCTCTTATTATAAGAAGCCAATTTGGAAGATTCATTTGCAATTCTTTCAAAGATATCATTAACAAAAGAGTTCATAATTGACATGGCTTTGTTTGAGACTCCAGTATCTGGATGAACTTGTTTCAATACTTTATAAATGTATGATGCATAACTTTCTTTTCTTTGAGTTTTTCTCTTCTTCTTCTCAACTCCTTCTCCTCCTGATACTGCACTCTTAACTGCTTTTGCGGCTTTAGCTGGTGCTTTTCCTGCTGGTTTCTTTTCTGCTTTTGGTGCCATTATTTGTTATTGATTGTTTGATTGATGTTGCTTGTTTGGTTATTGATTGATTGAAAAAAAAAACAAAGACAAAAAAAACAGTTTCCAGTATTTATACTTTTGTTTTTTTGGCGGTTTAATTTTATTTAGACAAGTATCAAAAAATGAAATTCATTTTATTAGAAACAATTATAATTTTATTCTATTTTTCATTTCTTGTTTTGATACTTTTTCATTTTTTTGAGTTTGGATCAAAAATATTTTATTGATCTTTTCCTTTTTGATTTTTGGCGCAATTTCCTAAAATGAGAATTATTGATTTTTATTTTTTCCCGCCTAAAAATGAAAAGGGTATAAATACTTTCAAACTTTGATTTTTTTTTTTTTTTTTTTTTTTTTTTTTTTTTTTCCAATCAATAAACCAATAATCAAACAATTTTATAAAACCTAAAACCAAACTCAATAACCCAACAATTCAATAATGTCAGGAAGAGGAAAAGGAGGAAAAGGACTTGGAAAGGGAGGAGCCAAAAGACATCGAAAGATTCTTCGAGATAACATTCAAGGAATCACTAAACCAGCAATTAGAAGATTAGCAAGAAGAGGAGGTGTTAAACGTATTTCTGGTTTGATTTATGAAGAAACAAGAGCTGTTTTGAAAGTCTTTTTGGAAAATGTGATTCGAGATGCAGTTACTTATACTGAACATGCTAAAAGAAAAACTGTTACTTCAATGG
>Ga0209960_1001359_pt1 | contig 33228 bp, 30 predicted proteins | sample ThiBiot_500_plan_2_FD_183947 | JGI IMG/M metagenome (GOLD analysis project Ga0209960, IMG submission 183947) | Wastewater bioreactor microbial communities from Cape Town, South Africa - Thiocy_expt_500_plan (SPAdes) | ecosystem: Engineered > Bioreactor > Thiocyanate-remediating >... | reverse complement strand
ACAAAGCCGAGTAGATAAGGCGGCTGACTGCAAGAGCTTGCGGGTTGGGTTGCAGGAAAATGACTGGGTTATCCAATAAAATAGAATCGTGTTTCAATAAATACAATAGAAAATTGCTTTGTTTCTATTGAAAAAATGTATTGATTAGTAAACTTCCCTAATGTGTAAGTAACAGACAAATAGAGTTAGAATATTAGTCAAAGACATAAGTTGTGCTTTTTTTCTAATCCTGTCGACCATTCGAAGAATAAGTTTTACAAAAGATCTCAAACAACCAATACTTAATCTCTTTTTTTCTGAAAGACTCTACAGTAGATAAACTTGAATTTCAACAAATTTAATTAAATCGTGTATGCACAAAGCATGTGATGTATCAATGGTCAATTGAAAATGAGTCATATATGACCATATAAGGCAAAACTATAGTATTTTAATTAGTCATTTTGTATATCTTATATCTCCCGAACGATCTTGAATTTCGAAAAACAGATTTCAGATGTGAACTCGTCAGATTATAAGGATTCTAACTATCTTTTTCTTTCTTCAAAATAATGGAGAATTACTTAGAACTTTTTATTGACTTGAAATATGACTCATGCGTCCGTAGGAAGAAGAAGAAGAATTTTGCTAGGCAACTAAGCAAGTTAAAAGCAATAAGTCGTCTTGCTGCAATAAACTGCAGTCTGCCGCCTTAATAATCCATATACATATATACACAAGATGTCGTTAAACAGTACAGAAAATATAAGGGCTGAGAAAATAAATCATGCCACCAATCTTTTGACCAATAAATTATCATCATTAGTCATTGGATTTCATATTTCGTCATTTGTTTAACTGGAGAATTTTTTTTTGACTGTTTCTCCAGTACGAATTACATCCAAACGGTTAATATATAAGACATGATTTTCATTCAGTTCATTCACTTATTTTTTTCGCCATGGGCGCTCCGTATCTCAGCACTTTCATATTTTCGTTTTTGTTTGCAAAAACAAATCCATTTAAATCAGTCAACTTAACGAACAAGAACATTATCATTGATGGTTACTCATTATTTTATTTTACCTATTACATGATATTACAAGAGGACAAGGACAAAGATTTACCTGATCGAATAACAGCAGTTAAATTTGCATATGATAGTCTTTCGAAGAGTTTTCGAGAATATTTACAAAAATTTCAAGAAAAATGTGCAAATGTTTGCATCGTATTTGATGGCAACTATGAACCAAAGAAACATCAAAGACCTGATCCACAACGAGCTAGTAGCATTCGATTTAATAAAGGCCGTTGTCGTTTGCCACCTCTTTTACATGATCAACTTATGAGCATTGCACGTGATCTTGGTATTAAAGTTCATATCGCACCTGACGAAGCAGATCCAGTAATCGTTCAAATAGCAAGAAAATATGATGCGTACATTGTTGCACGTGACACAGATTATTTTCTTTATGGAGAAACAAAAGGCTATGTTCCATTGAATACATTAGATTTGCCAACACTTAACGCAAGATATTATCATATGGAAGATGTTTTTCAAAAAATGACTCAAGAAGGTGTAGCACTATGGGCAACAACCATCATTTATGATTTCATTAAGTTCGATGTTCTCGAGGTAATTATAAAATTTTCATCATTGAATAAAAAATTTAAATGTTTATACTATGTTGATTTTAGAAAAATTTTCAAATGAAAAAAGCACATGATGCACAAGATTTTCGTCGTTGGCTTAGTATTTCAGAGTCCGATGATGAAAAATGTCAACGAATAAGATGCTTATATAATATGCTTCGTTATATACAGGAAGTCGGACATGATGAAGCATATACTAAAATTTTTGACTTAGTTCCCGACGAGCATATAGATTTATTCCGAGAATCAATAGAAAATTACATTAATATTCCATCATTCTCACAAAAATTAACACGAAATGAAAACAAAATGCATTCATATTTAAGCGAAATGTGTGAATGTGGAAAACTTGACCCCGATGTAACCGATATTCTTTTTCGTCGACATATTCTCTATCTTTGGAAAGGAACGAATCCAATTCATCTTCAACTATTGCTACCAATGTGTTCTATACTAATCAAATGGGATTATTCAACATCAAGAAAGAGAGATCGTTCCTCTGCACTCACTTTCAATGGACAGACATACGATCCACTTGAACTTCATAATTCTGACAATTTGCCAACACTAGATGAATTATGTCATTTGGACTCAACAAGAGCAAAAAAACTTGTTCGAAATTGTGTTGATTTGGCTCTCGGATCCGAAGAACAATTTCAATGGAATGAGATTCATGATGACTACAAACTTCCATTATCAATTTTGAAACTTTGGTTACACAAAAAGTCAGATCGCACCAAATCATTAGAAGTGACTCTAATGGCATTGATCATTTCGTTTTTAAAATATATGCTTCTCAATACGTACGGTGAAACGAAAGGTAAACATGATGAAATGATTTCAGAAAGAATACCAATAGCTGAAACATTACCAAAAAAACCGTATCGTCAATATTCGTATAAAGATTTACGAAGTTATATTTCACTTGAGAAATGTGCTCATCTACGAAAAGATATAAAAAACTATGCAAAACTCGTTTTGTCAGATGAAACAATTGAAAAAGAAATAGAAGAATGTCAACAATTCTATAAAGAATTAACAATCATCAATCAATTTTTCAAGCAACCATTTCATATGCCACGACCAGATTTGTACTTCAATCGACTCACTCATCGTCTGGCTGTTACTTTAAATCAATCGAAAAACTTTCGAAAAGATATTCGAACACTTTTCTCTGAATATCCTTTGCTAACTGAATTTATCGACGAACTTCATGATTTTTTTATAGCAAACGTGCCTTCTCATGCTGAATAAATTTCTTTCTTATCTTCATTAAATATATAAAACAAGTATATTCTTCCTAGTTGAAATAAACGATGCGAAGAACAAGCTTATCACTAGATGAAGAATCTGTGCCACATAATTTTACATTTAACATCAGCAAAGTTAACATTGCCGATTGTTGTTTCACGACAACGACAACAATTATTCAGTCGAGTTAGTTCTCAATTAGTTACATAACTCACAGATAAGCAAACATTTTTCAAACGTCAATCAACTCTTAAATCACCAAAAACAAATCAAATCATACAAACACCATTTCCACCATCTGCTAAAAATCGCCCAGAAAATGTCGATATTGACATCGAACAATTAAAAAGTTGGTAATGGTCGATTGGTCTATCGTATTGCTGGAACATTTATTATACTACCAGAAAAAGCTATTATCAACTAAATAATTTTCGAATAAAATTTGATTTTAATTGAGTTTCATAGTATTGCAATGAATAATGAGAGATAAGATTCGTTTCGTTCTACATGAAATAAAATATACAAATCACGTAGAGAAAAAAAAAGAATATAACGTGCGCGCTGAATATATTATCGAGATAAGTAATAACGGTATAATAATATTCGATTCTATTGTATTGCTTAATCTACTTTAGAATATTGAAACTTTGGTCATGCGTTCGTTTTAGATAATAAAAAATTCAAAACAAATGATAGCAGTTAAACAGCTTGATCAAATAAATACAAATTTAGATTTCGAGATAATCAACCAATTAAATCCAAGAAAACCTGCTGCATTTCAATTGACAAACTGTACGCAACCGAATGAAGTCATTGAATTATTACTAACGCATATGTGCATTGAAATCACTAAATAATCTTTCACATCAACCAAACTCATCGATTGAATCAAAAAGAGAAGACATCATTGCATTATTAAATAATTCAAATTTATTTTGTGCTGAAAAAGAAATTCTCTCGAATGATTATATTGAATGGTCTATAACCAGTGGAAATTTAACAAAAAAACGTCAACATTTTCGTGAACTAATTAGTTTATATAAAACTTTCGATGTTCGACATCCTTCAATTACAATACAAATCATTGAAATAATTCAATATTATATTAAAGAATATTTATTTCAACAAGAAAAATTTTCAATTGATTATATCAAGAGATTAGAAGAATATTTTCAAGAAGCATTGAGAAAACAGGATTATTTTCTTTATTTTCTTAAAGCATATACAATGACAGGAAATTTTCACTCTGCTTTAAATAAACATTTAGCTTTGTATATCGTTGATTATTTTGATCCACCAACTTACATTTCTCAACCAGGAAAATATCGTTTAATTAATTGTTTAGCTCATATTACTGGACTTTCACTTAATTATCCTCATATACATCGATATCAATACAGAGGTATTACTTATCGAGGATTGATTATAAATAAAAAAGATTTTAGAATGTTATTCAATTGGAAATTTCATATTAAATCGATCATTTGTGTCAACATCAAAAGATCGATCGGTCGCCATTGTATTTTCTGCTTTTGAACAAGAAAATGATTTAACTAAAAGCTGTGTTTTACTCAAATATAAAATCGAATCAAATGCGACTGGTCTCGACATCGAACGGATCTCATTGATTAAAGAGGAAAAAGAAGTGATTATTTTACCATTTTCTGTTTTTCAAGTTAAACAAAGAAAAGAAATTCGTTCAAACAAATCTTCACAAATCTTACATGAAATTCATTTAGATGAATGTCAAGGTAATTAAACAAAAAAGAATATTTCTCATAATCCTTTTCGATTGTTTTCAAGATCAACAATCAATAGACAACTACAGAAGCATTTTGAAATCAAAATATTTCTATATCTTTATTGTATTATTCATCATAATTAGTAGTGTATTTCTAATAGCTACCTATAATATTGTCAAATCAAAAAAGCACAAAGTAAATCAATTTACATATCTATTAGTAAACTTTATCGTTGTTTTTTTTTGTTCAAAGAACACCGAACGTTTACTCAATGGAAACAACATGCTATCACGATTGCTGGAGGAAACGGAAGAGGAGATAATTTGAATAAATTATGGCATCCTCATGGAATTTATATTTATGATCAAATGCAAGTCATTTATATAGCTGATTCTTATAATCATCGTATTCTTGCATGGATTTTTGGTGAAGATAGAGGTATTGTTGTCGCTGGAGATTATCGCCAAGGCAATAAAATCAATCAATTGTATTGGCCAACTGATGTAGTTTTGGATGAAAACAATAGTTCACTAATTATTTGTGATTGGGGAAATAAAAGAATCGTTCAATGGTCATTAGAAAGTCAACAAGACATACAAATTCTCATGAAGAATATTTCATGTTACGGATTAATAATGAATCGCAACAATGGAGACTTATTTATTTCCGATCGTGAGAGACATGAAGTGAAAACGATGGAGAAAAGATGAAAAAGAAGGAGGAGAAACAATTGTTGCAGGTGGAAATGGAATCGGAGATCAACTCAATCAACTCGATTATCCGACATTTCTCTTCGTTGATAGAGAAGAAACAGTTTACGTTTCAGATTGTTCAAATCATCGTGTGATGAAATGGTTGAAAGGTGCACAAGAAGGCATTATTGTTGCTGGTGGACTAGGCGGAGGAAATAATTCAAATCAATTATCTTATCCACAAGGATTATTTATCAATGAAATCGGAGATGTTTATGTAGCTGATTATGATAATCATCGAATTATGTGTTGGCCATTGGGATCTCAAGAAGGTCATACTGTTGTTGGTGGAAATGGCAATGGACACAAATCAAATCAGTTAATTAATCCAATAAGTTTTTCATTCGATCATCATAATAATCTTTATTTTACTGATGTTGGCAATAGTCGAATTCAACAATTTGAACTTGATCGCCCAAATCCGACATTTTCTTGAATAAAACAAACTGTACTGAGAGAATGTATATGTTTTTAGATAAAATAATATAATCACCCGTTCTTTTAGTTTCAAATACTGATAAGATTCATGATATACATGTACATTAAAGCACAATAGAATGGTCATCGACGAAATTCGAAAATACAATAGTGTAAGCACATTTTTTAACGATTGTGAACAGAGTTGTCAAATCGAAATTTCAGGAATCAGGCGTTTTTTATTTTGAAGTTTACAAGTTATTAGAATTATGATAAGAGACACAATAGGAAAGTTCTCTCATTGTGCAATTAATATTACACCTTTCATTGATGATCCATCATTTAATTGTTAAATCTTTTATCATAGATCACTAAAATATAATCACTCACAATCAAACAATCTACAGTTTATTCAATGGATCAACTGACTCTGGATATACATCATCGGAATGTTGAATGCTTTGAGACGTAGTTCAGAAGGTTGCTGATAGTACAATTGTACGTTTGTGAAGTAATCTGATGTTTTTCCAATACGCATACTAAATGGGGTATTTCAAAATGTAACATTCAAAACACTCTTTTTAGATTTCATATACTATTATAATTACGCTTTTCTATGATACTGATAAGGGAGTTTATTATTAGAGAAAACGCCTTTTTGCATATTATTTTTGGGTTATGGAAAGGGTTCTAGAATTGATCACCAACGGTTTCTAAGGATATTTTATACGTTGCATTTTTATAAACCCTTTAAGGGTTACTTAGAATGTTCGCTTGCCACGCTAATTTATTCAAATCAACTCACGCTTATATACAATCATAAGGGAAGGAGAAAACACACGATCATAGAAAACATCACGAGTGATATTTCTACCTAGATGGGGCGAAAGGGAATAGTCAAACAGTAGGAGAAACGAACAAATGACGTCATAGAGAAAGAGAAAGGGTATACTTTCGTTCTCCTAACATTGTTGATGATTCTGCTTTTTTTTTCTCTCACTGTATGAAAGTTGGGTTTTTCTTTGGGTTTTTTTTTGTATTGGTTTTTTCTATGAATGATTCAGAGGGAAAAAAGAGAGATATAAAATAAATATCTAACTCGTGTGAATAATAAAAAGTTATTACAATTTTACTTGTGAGAGTATTTGGTGAAACAATCAACAAACTGGATAATCAAAAAAAGATGCGATTTCGTCAATATTGTGTGAGTATCATTCAATAAAGTTGTATATGTAAACACAAAGTACAATTAGATTTCATCATATATAAATATCTAACCACCATATAGTTATTTATGCTTATTTTTGAAACGAATAGTTGTGAATATTATATTTTATTCTTTTAGACGCCAATAGATGATGAACATATGAATAATCTGTGGAAGTTCTCATCACTAAAGATGAAGACGGCCATTCAACAACTTCTAAATAAGATTTATTCTGATCTTTGCTTTGAAGATCTATATAGGATCGCCTATACAATGGTTCTTCATAAACACGGAGAGAAGCTCTATTTAGGTACTAAAGAAGTAATTCAGGACCATCTCATTCAAAAAGTATGCTACATTACTACTGCTCTGCTTTTTAAAGTATTCTTCTCCATTTTTTTTAATAGACAAGGCAACAGATTGTGGAAGCATCCTCAGAGCAGTTTTTGACTCAACTGACACATATATAGGACGATTATCGCAAAGCAATTATTATGACTCGTTGTATTCTATTGTACATGGATCAAGTCTATGTTCCTGAACAAGGACTCGAGCCTATATACAACATGGGTCTTATCCTGTTCCGTGATAATATTGTTCGATACCCAATCATTCGTGAACGTCTTTATCACACATTCTTGGAAATAGTTAAGTATGAGCAATATAATAATATCGTATATAAAACCACCTGGGGAGATATCTATAAAATGTTAATAATTTTGGGTATGGATACTCGTTCTGTCTATGAAGATGATTTCGAAACACCGTTTTTACAAAAATTGATTGAACATTATGAAAATGAAAGGCAGACATTACTAGTTGAAAATGGTAATATATTCGAATATATTCGTAAAATATCAACGCTACTGGATGGAATAAGTCAATGGACCATTGATTGTTCTGATCAGTTAATAACAGAACGTATTACTGGAAAACTCAAAAATGAGTTCATTACAAAACATGCTGATACTATCATAACTATGTTAGAGCAAAGTACTGTCAACATGCTTACATCGAATAAATATGATGGATTGGAAATTATCTATAAACACTTGAAACATATTCCCAATGGTTATTCAGCTATTTCTAATGGTATCATCAATTATTTGCATGAACAAGCAAGAGTATTGTTTGAAACCAATGAAGAACACAATTGGAATGTTTTCTTTCAAAGTCTTGTCGATTTGAAAGATATATTGAATAATTTTCTTAAAATTTCAACTAAATATGACAGAACATTATTAGAGAAAGTGCAATGTAAGTTTAAAGATATCATGAATACAAATGCATCTCTTGTCGAACATCTTTCATCGTTAATCAATGATCAATGGAATAAAGAAATAAAAAGTCTCAATTATGAACAAATAAATGAATTATTTAAAAAGATAATATTATTATACTATTCCAATAGAAAAGATCTTTTCGAAGGATATTATAAAACGATCAAAGAACAATTACACATAATGATACCCAATGATGTCCGGATTGAATCCATTGAAAATATACTCTATATAAAAGACATATTTGATATTCTTCTTGAAATAGCTTCGATTGAAGACGAAGTTAGTGTATTCTTATCATTCTTAAATTTATATAGGAATTATTTTATTTTTTATTCTAGAAACTAAAAAATCAACTGAATTCAGATCATAAATTTATAATAAATAAGATCAATGAAAAAAATATTCCCGAATATCTTTCATTATTTATTCATAATAAATTGCTAAACATCAATGATGATTATATTGATCCAACGATTATAAATCTTCTCGATAAGATTATGGTGTTGTTGCACTATTTACGAGAACAGGATGTTTTTGAACGATGGTATCAAGTGCATTTAACTCAACGTCTTCTTTTGGACAAATCTTTGTCAGACAGTATGGAAGAAAACATGATATTACAATTAAAAACACAATGTTCTTCTCAATTTACTTCTCAATTGGAAAGAATGTTCAAAGATATATTGATTTCTAAAACAATTATGAAGGATTTTCAATGTTCGATAGACATGAATGTACGAATTTTAGCTCAACATGTTTGGCCTATTCAAAGTTTAAATTATCAATGTATTCTTCCATCTTCTGTGAATGATGCTTATCAATATTTTAAAACTTTTTATTTGACTAAGTTTAATGGTCGCTGTTTGACATTACAATCAAATTTTGGTACAGCAGAATTGATCGCTATATTTAATGATAAATCGACAAATATGATCAAAGAACATAAATATATACTAGAAGTATCAACTCATCAAATGATTATTTTAATGTTTTTTAATACAAAAGATTCGTATTCATTTGAGGTTAGTCTTTTTCCTCGAAAACTATTCTCTTATATTAAAATGATTTATTCAAGGAGATTCAACAACAGACAAATATCATTGCGAAGCATCTTCGATGTGCTTTACTACCATTAATAACGAATAAATTTAAACAAGATATTCTTCGTAAAGAACCTAATAACGATACTATTCAACTAAATGATCAATTTTATATAAATGATTCGTTTATATCAAAACAATTTCGTATAAAATTGAAACAAATTCGAGAGAAATCTGACAGCAATAAAGAACAAGTAGAAATTCAGAATAAGATTGAAACTGCTCGTAGAAATCAGATCGATGCAGCAATTGTACGAATTATGAAAGCACACAAAACTATGGAACATACTCAATTGATTATTGAAGTATATATTCCTTTTCTTGATGAATTACATTCATATAACTTTTTTAGGTGACAAATCAACTGCAAACATGTTTTTCAGTTCAACCAGAATTAATCGAAGCACGTATTAAATATTTAATTCAATATGAGTATATATCACAACCAAATGACACTATGTATGTTATCTTTAATACTAGTTACTCTTAATCTATTTCTTCTTTTTGACATTTCTAGAAAATCATACAATTATGTGTCATAAACAAGATTCATTATTTCTGCAACTGTTTTTTTTAAATTTCGTTTCTATTTATTTTTAATCTGGATGCATATATATTATTTAGTATGCCAATTAATGTTAAGAATAAATAACTGAAACCTAAACTCTCAAAGATATAAATTAATGAATTTCACATTCTTCGTACACTACGACCACAAATCATGATCAAACCATCGTGATGATTGTTTAACTCTAATTTGAAGTCAGTTTCTCGTTGAATATCAGTGTTTCGTAGATGTAAATCTTCTTTATTTTTATTCAGCTAATTAATTATAACTGTTGTTACTTTTCTACGAATTTGATCTGTAAGAGGATTGAATGATGGTGATGAATTGTTCGAGTTCGATGTTTGAAAAGATGTGTCGGATTGTAGATTGAGATTGAGTTGACGATGGAATTGATGATGTGGATATATTTAAATTATGTATGTTGTTAACGATATTGAGCCAAAAATGTACTTTCGTCGTTTTGTTTGCTTATTAATTTCATCTCGTTTCTTTTTGAAAAGTTTTTTTTCAGATTATTAATCGATGATTTCAAACCAGGTAACAGTACAGTAGATCAATCATTCAAAATACATACATGTCAAACTTGAAACTTGAATTCAAATTCAAATTAGTATCATCTAATTTGAAGTTTTCAAGTTCAAATTCAAGTTCAGATTATGATTTAGGATGAGGACGTCTGTTTGTGAACGGAGGGCGTACTGCCTAAATGAGGGTGTAGATGATACTAATTTGAATTTGAATTCAAGTTTCAAGTTTGACATGTATGTCATGGCAATGCGGCATTACATGTTACTAGTTTTCATGGTCATAATGAAGTTTTTCAATTATTCATAACAAATCGTGCGTTTGAATCATTAACAAATACTTTATCTGACTTCGAACAAATCAGAGAAATCAGAAGACATTTTTTAAAAAGAATCGATTTTACATGATTCGGAAGAAGAAATTCTTGATCATGATTATATTGAATAGTCATTAATTGGAACAGATTTAATAAAAAAAGGTCGAGAATTTCGTGAACAAATTGATGTCTACAAAAGTTATGATAATCAACATCGTTTCATAACACATCAACTAATGGAAATACGCGAATATTATTTAAATGAACACGTATTCAAATACGGAAATCTATCAGAAGAAGCGAAAAAAAAAGATGAAGGAATCTTTTGAAAATGCTATAAATGAGCAAAACTATTTGAAATATTTCATTCAAGTTTATACTTCAACTAATATTTTCTATGCAGTTTTAAATCAACATCTTGCATTGTAGATATTGAATTTTTTTGATTCATCGTCCGATTTTCAGTTAAAATCAAAATATCGTTTAATTAATTGTTACATTGTTAATTAATCATCCAGATATACATAAGTATTATTAAACAAAAACAAACAGGTATTGATTTGCACGGAATGACATTGTTACCCGATGAAAAATCGAAAGCTAGATCAAATGGACAAAACAAAGGTTAACAAGTTGAAATATGTATATTTTGCTATTGTATTATTCATATTGAGCTTAGCTGGTACTGTAGGTATCATAATGACACATAAACTCGGGATATGAAGGGTAATATGCCAGCAAATGCCGACAATGCTATTAATTGTTGTAATTATTGATTCGATTATCCTAGTATTACTATTCATCATATGAAATACTTTTTTTTGAAATGATAATAAAAAAAAGTAAATATAGATATGAGTCAAAACTCTCGTATCTCAATTGACGTCAATGAAAATAGTTTATATAAAGATCTAACAGTCCTTAGTGTTTTTGTTGATAGAATGGGATCGCAATTAAGTGTCTTAGGAACAAACGTGTCATTTCAATTTGATAAAAAATACACAACTATCTATGAAACCGGTGAACTCGTTTCAGGAACAGCTAATTTTTGTCATGACGGTCAATTAGAAATCAAGTTAAAAGAAATTTTTATCGAACTCGTCGGAGAACTTGTTTACACAACTCACCGTGGTTCTGGTCATTCGAAAACAAATGATATTCAAGTTGTACCATTTTATCTCGATCGACAAATTGTTCGTTCAGATGCCAAAAACGCAAAAGAAAATTTTCTTCTCGAATCAGGTGATCATACATGGCCATTTGAATTTCGTCTTCACGATAATCTACCGCCGACATTAGAACAAACTCGTCACAATGGTCCATATATTCGATATGTTGTTCGTGTTCAAATGATCGTTTCAGATTGGTATCAAAAGAATATCCAACGAGCATCTTTTATTACTGTTCGATGTCACCAATCATCAATGATTCCAATGATAAAAAGTCGAGATGATCATACAAATAGAAAAGACATTCGTATGCAAGCGTTTCTTCAACAAAACGCTGTTTGTCCTGGTGAAAAACTAACATTATGTTTTGATTTACATAATCCAAATCGAACGACAATCACTCGTATCTCGATCACGCTTGTTCAACAACGATTACTGGGTCCAGCTGGAAAAGAAGAAATCAATCTGTTTAAAAAGGATTTAAATGATATCGAACATTTACAAAAACAAATTGAATTTCATGTTCCTCAAAACATTGCTCCAACATGTTCATGTGTACCTCCGAAATGGTCTTCTCGAAAACCACTCGCTGTCAGTTATGAACTTCGTCTTGAAGCTCATCTACCTGGTTTACTCACAAATCTCGAACTCAAACTACCGATTCATATTAATTAATAGTCTTTTATTTCATTTCCAAAGATCCATTTTATAAAAAATAATTGTCAGGACAAATAATATGATAAAAGATTTCAAATGAACAAGAATTTCTTTTGGAAATCCACATTCATCTAAATACTCTTTCTCATACAACATTACATCAATTTCTGTAATTTGAATATTATGACTTTGTAGAGCAGCTGCAATCGTTGATTGGTCAGCATAATTAGCAATTATTCCAGTAGTAATTTCAGCATTCACAGGTATAAGATAAAATTTATTCATCCAGCCACCAAGTGTACCATTTGGTACTTGCATTGTAACGACTGATTTGATTAGAGGAATATTTTTAAAGTATATGACAATATTAATAATCGATAATGTGATATAAATAATTGTAATTATAAATGGAATTGCACAAAATGGTTTGATAAAAATACTTGTAATACCAAAACATAAACTGAGAAGCATCGAGGCTGAAGTCACATATCGATACAAGAAGAAATGTCCACCACGCATTGGCCATTTTTTCTTTTCATTTGGATCATAAATAAGATCATTCATATTCTGCACAATATGATTATATCGTGCAGGATATGTATTTCGAATAAAAGCTGAGATTGTATTTTCACGAATTCGACCGAGTTCTACCCGTGTTTGACGAACGATCGTTACAGTATTGTCGTTGTTTTCAATCGTAGCAACTTCGATATTATTCTGTGGATGAACTTGAGTCATGACAAATAGATTGTGTTCGTTCAGTGAAACGATGTTGGAAAAAATGAATTTATTTTGCTGATTTCTCAGAAGGAAATGTCATCTTTTTTTCCAACATGAAGTGATAAAGATGAGTATAAGACGATTTTTTCTCTGTTCTTACAAGACGTTCTTTTTCGCGGATTTTTTACTATCTAATAATCCAAGCCAATCAGCATTTAAAGTTCATGTTTATGGATAGCTTGAAAATGATTTTCTTAAGATTCTGTCGATAGGATGAAGAGAATAGATAATATATATAGAAACTACTGGAAAACGGTGCACAAGAAACCACGTAGGCTATTGCTGAGAAAAGACCTTCGATTGCGAGACTGATATCACTTTTGATGAAGTTTTTTGTTGCGGTTGAATAAATAATTTTGATGCAAATGGGAATTGTTGTGAGAGAAAAATATAAAATCTGTAAAATTAATATTGTTGAAAATTGTCGATCGATACGTTTTCTTCTAATAATTATTTTCTTTTGTCTTGAATTTTCATTCGAAATATTAAATACAATATTAACACGATGAACTCGTTTTAAATTCCCATAGGTTAGAATGCCAAAAACTAACAGAACAATAATAGGTAGAAATACATAAACTGGATTAAAGAAATATGTTAAATATAGATTATAAACTGGTGAAATCTTTGTGCAGATTGGTGTACCATAAGTATAATCAATACCTCTATAGAGAAGTTCTGGAATTGCTAATAAAAGAGATGCAAAGAGTGCAATTAGAATTGAGATCTTTGCCGCTTTCATTGAACTTCGCCGTCGTACGAGTGCATTTGGATTTGTTGAATAATAACGATCAATCGATGCTAAACATAATGTTATAGTCGAAAGAGCTAAAAGTTGATTACCAAAAAAGTTCATTAATTTACACCATCATAGATATATTTCTGTGCCATTTTCACCAGTAATCAAACCAACAACTGTCGGTAGAACGTATACTAATAAATTCACTGCATTGCTCATTTCACTTGTCATTAAATACAAAGAACATGAATTTGTTCGATAATTTTTCAAAGAAAATACAAAAGTATTCATGAAATTATTAATCAAACCAATAATAATAACGACCATACAACCGTAGATGTATATATCTGTAGAAATCAAGTTAATCGTCTCGACAGTTGCTGATGACATGATTTTTTGCTTGCGACTTCTATACTATTTTTAAAGTTAATAATGAAGCAAGAGCTTCTGAGAAAAAAAAGATAGATTCATTAGATTGAAGTGTTTCTACGCATGTCATTTATTTTACATGCTAAATTGACTTTATTAATAATTATTTCATACATTTCAAGAGTAAATAAAGAACAACCAATGATTGAGAGAAAGAAGAAATGAAAGGATATAGTTTTGTTTATTATTGAAAACAGAAAGTTTTAGATTGTATGTGGAACTACTGTTTCGAGTTTACCATTTTTCCAGATGCCTACAACTGTTTTACCGTTTTGATCAATGTAAGTCCCATTGCCTTCTTTTCTGTCAGACCACCATTGACCCTCGTATTTGCCACCATTGGGTTGAATTAGAATACCCAGACCGGCTCGAAGATCGTCCTGCCATTCGCCACGATACACTCGCCCATCGGGATACAATTGAACTCCAAAACCATATTTCCTGTTGTTCAACCAGTTTCCTAAAAAATTGTGAATAGAAAATGTTGTTGTGGTCACCTTCTTGACTTATATGTGAAATTTACCTGTATATCGTTGTTTATTAGGCCATTCCATGACACCTAAACCCGATCGTTCATCATCTTTCCATTCACCTTTGTACCAATGTCCGTCACTCCATTTTAGTTCTCCCAAGCCAACTTTTTTATTATCTTTCCATTGTCCATCGAAGATCATTCCTAATTCAGCCCAAATAAACACACCATGTCCTTGTTTTTTGCCGTTGTTGTCGATCTGACCAATGTAAATGTTACCTGCCCGATCGATCTCACTTACTGATCTCAGATTATTATTTTCTATAAGACAAAAAAAACGAAAAATAATCGTAAAGTGACTGAAATATGACATATTGTATACTTACTATCCCCGATATCGCTTGGCCAAGGTACCGATGCACTTCCTTGCCATTGATAAATCATTAGAAATACACCAATATAAATAAGGTTGATTGAGAAGCTCATCACACGAATTGTTAATGATACTGTTTAGATAGGAATCCAAATGTTTTAGAGTCCCACGAAGTCTTGTTCTATTTATACGAAGAACTTTCTCTCTTGTTCTATGATAAAGATGGGATATTCTCATACTATTAGAACAATTCTCCCACTCTTATCTGACAAAAAAAAAACACATAATCGAGACAGTGTATGTAGAACAGAAACATGAGACGATCTAATATAACACATATCTTATCTATGGGAAGAATTAAGAATCAAACCACTATTTTATCGGTGTCTAGTCGATATTTCCCATGACCTTTACATCTTTGAAGGGAATGTTCGATTTAGTTTTTGTATATAAGCGGTAACAACATCGATGATCGATCAGTTTCCAGTAGAATTTTCAATCCTTCAAATAACACAGGTAAGTTGTAAATACAATGTGTGTCATGAAGAAAAGATTGGTCTTTATATTAGAACGATTTGATTCAAAATGAAGCTTTATTTTATCAAACTTATTTTGGCTACAATCGTCATTGTTGCTGTTCAATCGGCGTCACTAAAAACAGTATCCAAGGATAAACCACGATGTGGAGTTCCAGATGCAGATGCAAATGGTCTGGCTTTATCACATGGAAAAAAATGGGAAAAGAATCATATAACATGGTCATACCGTGGTTCGGCTCCATCGCAACTCGGTGATAAGAGAACAAGACGGTTGCTCACCGAAGCATTTCAAAAGTGGGCAGATGTTGTTCCACTAACCTTCAGCGAACAATGTTCGACTTGTTCAGCAGACATCCTGATCTCAACGGACAAAATAGATGGTGTGTACCTTTGCACTTTCTTTAGCATTGTGTGTAATTCTTGTTTTCTATTGCTTTTAGGCAAAGCTGGGGGTACATTGGCAATAGCCAAATTTCAGAATGATGGATCCATATATTTTGACGGAGGAGATGTCACCATTACTTTCGATATTAACGAGCCTTGGACAGAAAAGTGAGTTAACTAAATAGGAGAATTGCAGCTCAAAACGGTTTTGTTCTTGTTCTTGTTTAAGATTCGGCGCTGGTTCAAGAGGAATCAATTTCTATCTCGTTGCTATTCATGAAATCGGGCACGTTCTCGGATTAGATCACGATGCCAGTCAGGATGCCATTATGAATGCAGCATATATACCATTTGAAAAAGACGACATGATACCACAACAGGACGTAGAAGAAATGCAACAAATATACGGAAGGAAATCGTCCGGTCGTAAAGCTCCACGAAAACCGGCTAAAATACCTCCATCTGATCCAGGTTAGTTTACAGAGGCCTTTTTTTAATTTGACTTCTATCTTTGTTTAGATAATGGAGATAGTTCTACTTTCAATCGAAACGGTATGATTTGCACAACCTGGAAACGTGGAAATGCACAGGGATATTCATGCAAGACGCCAAATCTACAATCTCATGGAGATATTAGCAATATATTTAAGGGAAACCCGTGGGTTATACCACAAGGACCATGGTCTAATAATAATCAACCGTCATCAGGTGGCAACTGGAACTGGAGCTATAATTTCAAAACTAATATTTAGTACAAATAACAAGAGAAATAAACTCCTTTTTCTTTTTTTTCCAAAAATATATTTTACCTTTCTTGATTTTAAAATATAAAATAAACGTATCTCCATTTAATATTTCGTCACAAATGTTATTTTGCTTCATCTTAGTCTCGGAATAATTTTGTTAATAAAATCGATACAGATTATTTAGAAGTCAGTGAACTATTCAACAACCAGATAATTTTGATCAACTGAGAATATTTGGAATGAATAAAGATAATTTCAAAGCAAGTCACGGACATTTACATACATGTGCTGCTTCAATCATGGCGTATCAAGCAACTGTAAATGTTCTTTAATCAAATCAAATTGGTGATGAAAATTTCGGACAATTTTTAACAATAAAACAACGATTTAACAGTCTTGTGATTTGTATTGATACAAAACCTATTCAACTGTCAATTTCTTTGATTTAGCAAAAAACATTTCGAAAACTATTGTCTTGAGGGTGTACATTTGTACGAATGATTAATGAAACTGAACTTATGTCAACAAAGAGAAACACAACATCAATCAAATTTGGCCTTGGTTAAACAAATGAACTCGACTTCGAAGCACGACAATCTTCTGTCGATTTGCTCGAATGGATATACAGTTTCTGATCATTGTCCAGTCATGTGTATCTATGAAATTGGACAAGGATCTTATCTTTCCTATGTAGCTCAAGACTTCTCGGGAAAGAATTTAGTCAAATGAGATTTATAAAACAGAGACATATTTTCTAGTTTTTTTCCCTTTCGTTTACTAAAAAATAAACATTTCGAATGAGTGGAATAGCGAGTAAAGTTACAAGTGATGTTGGAGAGACGCTTCAATTTCTGAGAAATCTGCATGATGATACTTTGGGAACAATTGAAAGACTTTCACAAGAAATCACTGAAACTCTTCAAATCAATCGACAGCAAGGAGAACGTACAACGACTTTATTAACAAATACAGATTTAGCATTGACTGCAGTTTTTGCCTTAGCTCTTCTTCTTTATTTAACTAATTTCTCTGGAATTCTTCGTTTTTTCATTTGGTCTTTGTATGCATTACTTTGTTTTCATATGTTGATCACTTATTTTCGACATTCTCGACCAGAAACTAAGGTCACAATCGAAAGATTTATTTTCGAACAAGATAATTATTCGAGAATCGATTTATCTGGAAAGAAATTAACTGATGATGCTATGCCGATTGTAATTCAATTTGCAATTGATCAACGTAAATGCACAGAGCTTAAATTATCAAACAATTTGATCACATCCAAAGATGCAAAGATTCTCTCGGCAATTCTTTGGAATAATCAAAGTGTATTAACATTATACTTTTTAATTTTAGTCTTTATTATCAACACTAAATCGTTGAATTCGATCGTTCCCCCAATCAACAACATAAAGATTATTTTCAACATCAAATGATAAACATATTGGATTATTCAACTGATTTGATCCTTTTCCACAACCATTTCCACCCTCAACACCCTCAACGAAAATATGTTTGATGATTATTAGAAATAAATGTGCAGAACATCGGATTACCAAAGAATAGGAAAGTGTTCTTATTGATGAATGTGATGTATCGGACAATAGAAAAGACAAACTTATGAAAATAGTGAAACTGAAAAAGGGTTTTGGCTTAACTGTTAAAAAGGATCGTTGTTTTCTTGAATAAATAATTCCGAATGTAATTAATTTTGATTGAAAATTAGAGCTGTAAATGCTGAGCATAGAGTTACACCAATTATCGTGTAAAGCGCAGTTGTCATTTCAGATGCGATTGCATATACTATTGGATGACAGTAATTTTCATCAGCGGCATTATCGAATTGAACATGACTTTGGACACCAGATATCCATTCAGCGCCAAAACGTATCCAAACGAGTTGAGAGAAAAGCAAAACGATTGACAAAATATTTGTGATTCGAAGAAAAAGATCACTCTTCTTTAAAAAACGAACGGTTAATATCAGTATGTGAAGAAGACTACGAATATATTCAGCACCATTAAGAACACCCTCAACATCCTCAAAACCACGCCTGTTGTTAACAAGAAGATTGAAATCAAACTTGATATAACGAGTATAAACAATCGAAACTTTGAAACGTGGCGAACTGCTGCAACATCGTCAACGCTAAAAAATAGAAAATAGCATTTGATATCTTCACTGAATCTTTCAATTCAAAATAAAAACTCACTTTGCTTGTGGTTCGGGTGCGTCAATTGTTTCTTGTTCCGGTAGCTTTTCTTCGGTATTATTATTATCCATAACGCTTATTATCAAAGATTCAAATAAATTTACGTATGTTTTTTATTCTACTGCCTTTCTTTGTATTTCTAAGATGAATACTAATGGTTATTCATCATATTTAATGGGTGTTTTTACCCGTCTTCGTTTAAAGATAATGTTTTGCATGAATGATTTCAGTAAGAAAAATAAATTTCAAACATGCATATTTACCAATCTTAATGTAAGAATAGCTTGTGGGAAAGCAGAAAGTGCAATGATTATTGGTGGAAGATAGTTTTCTTTTTGAGTTTCAACTTGAATGAAAGTGAGACTTTGACCGATGGTTCTCGATCGACTACCAGTTGCTAAAATGATTTGATAAGTAATACAAAATAAATCGCAGTTGAAATTCGATTGTAGAGTGAAATTATCGAATTCGTCGATGAATGGTTCATCAAAGTAAAATGAATAATTTCAAGGCTTTTGATAAATAAGCAAAGTAGAGAAATCTGATTGAGACATGCAACAATAAACACAGGTTATTGGAAAATCCTATGGCAAAGAGTAGAAACGATCTTCATCTTGGTCGAATAAGTAACAAGAAGTGAATTAAGACTAAATTCACATCGATCTCCTTGATGACAAGCCGGACAAAAACAAAGAACTACGATTTGTTGGCAAAGAAGTTGTATGATAAAAATCGAGCTTCATTCATTTCACCGGTTTTTTCGAACTCACTCTATCAAATAAACAAAATTCATGTTTTATTTTAACTGCAAAAACAAAAAATTGAATAAACAAGAATGTCCGTACAACAATCAATATTTTACTTTTTTAAATACAAGTTCAACAAGAGTCGAACAAAATATGTTTCGTCAGTTAATAATAACTGATTTTATCTTTTGAAACAAACAAAGATAAAAAAACATCTTTTCATTTTAAATGAATAAATATTATTCATAATACACACCTCACTTTCTTTTAGATTTTGTATAGAAATGAATGAAAATATTTCCATTAGACAAGAATTACAACCATTTAAAGATCTTTTCACTTTTCTAATTACTCAAAATCTAGAACTAACAAAAAAAGTTGCAGAAATTAAAATACAAATGAATAATCAACAACAAATCTTCAATTAGAAATTCAATCAAAACAACATTTACAACTCGTTGAACATCGATTAAACAATTGGAGTGAGTTATTCGTCATTCAGGTCAATCTTTTCATAATAAGATCTCCTCTTTTTTTCAAAAATTAATTACATTCGAAATATTTTTATCACAGAACATACTCTATTTCGCTTCAGTTCTCAACAAAGAAGTCATTTTCATTTGCATTAGTCGTATACTATTCAAAACAAAATATTTTTTAAATTCTTTCCTCCTCAAGGATTAGTAGTGAATGAAGTTGGTGATATTTATGTAGCTGATTCAGGGAATCATCGAATAATGTGTTGGGTATTGTGATCAAAAGAAGGCAGTGTTGTTGTTGGTAGTGGTGGTAATAATGAAGGGGAAGGATTAAATTAGTTGAAGTATCCTCAAGGTTTATCATTTGATGTCGAAAATAATCTTTATGTTGCCGATCTTGAGAATAACAGAGTTCAACGATTTTTGATTGATAAAAATGAAGATAAAACTCAAGAAACTTCAGTGGATGAAAAATCTTTTGAATTGAATATACGTGACAAAATACAGATTCAGTGACCCACAGTGAAAAAATGAAGAGAACAAGAGTTGACAATCAGTGATTATCACGAACACAATACATTAAACCCATTTGCATGACCCACTGCTTAATATTACCAAAAATTCCACAGATTCGATGATCATTATTGGGAACTGATAATAATTGTGGAGTGCCACCATCATTCGTACCAAACCATTGACTACGTCGTTGATTGGTAACAATTTGTAAAGCATCAACCCAAGCGACACTTCGCACCGCGAAATCTGTGATAAATTCATCATCTTCCAATATAAAATCATGCGGTACACCGCCTCTTTCGCCAAAAAGGAGCGTTTCTTCTTCGGTAAAAAATTCGATACCATCGAGAGCGCGACCAGAATAGATTCGCAGTTTTGTAAAAGATTCATTATGAAATAAAACTGTTGAAGGTGAACCTTCGTAGTATCCTAATTTCTTTGTTTTCCAAACTTTTCCTAGCGGAGGAACTTCTTCACCATCGATCAAAGTTTGAACATTATCAACGGATGCTGTTTGTCCATTGAGAGCAATAACATTAATCTTTATTTTTCCTTCTCCATCAGCATGTTTCCGTAATTCTTCTTCAGAAATAATCACTTCATGAACCCATTTTTGATTGACATATTCAATCCATGATTTTGCAAATTCATTCTTCTCCAAAAATATTTCCATAACCACAAGTGCACTTGCTGATTTAACCAAAATACCTTGGTCGATTCCAAAAATCTGTGGTATACCACCTTTTTCAACAGTTGAATCCGCAGGCAATGCAAAACATGGATGAGCTCGAAATCTTAATAGATCCAATCGATGCCACGCACATTCTTTACCATTTAATGCTGGTGGACCAGGTGGTTCAGTGACTGAAAATGATCGACTTAAACGAATATAATCTCGCATCATTACACCGCTTCGTTGATGAGGACAACCGAATGCATGTCCAACTTCGTGCAACATTGCACCAATACCAACATTCGCTGCAATCCAATATGTATCACCTTCACCATCGATACCAAGGTAATTTGTATCGACAGGTCGTGTGTTCATAAAACTTGGAATTATTTCTTCGAATGATGTTGGCCAAGAGAAGAGAGTATGAGAACCAAATATTCCCAAAGAATGTTCCAAATTAACACCGCCTCCTCCTAATGCTTCATTTCCAGTGACACGACCATTTTCAGAATGAGAATCTAAGATTAATGCAGCGACATAGTTTCTTTCGGCTGTAAATCTTGGACGAATAGCTTCTAATGCAATACTCCATAGGCTATACTTTGTTTTTCCATCAGAATTGTGTTTTGTTCGTTGTGGATTACGAATTTCAGCAATTGTATAATTCGTTTTCACGACATGAACAATGGCTGTATGTCGAAATGATTGATCAGTCGAACTCAAACTATCAGCTTGCCATGATTCATCCAAACGAAATGAACGATGACCGAAACCATTTGAATACATTTGTGAGGCTGTGTACGCTTGCCAGAGATAACCTGTTAATCGTAATTTTTTAATTGCTGTTTCTAAATTGGGTGGATGCTTTGCATCGGGAGTATCATCATAAGTGAGTGGAGAATCAGATCCAACGATAATACATAAATGAAGGGGAGGATTTTGTAATAATGGAATATATTTGACCGTCCAAGATGATTTCCATTGATCAATACTATTATTATCAAATGTTAATTGGATTTGATTTTTACCAGGTGATAAATGAATGAGTGCTTTAAAATGTCCATTTCGTACAGGAAAGGATTGATTTGGAAAATTATTATTATGAGCTGAAATTATGATGGTACCATTTCCATTTGATCCACAAGTTCCTTTGACCAGAAGAAGACGAGAATGAACTTCGCTATTAGATGGATGTGAAGTTATACGCGGTGAATAATTCGAACTTTCACCGTATGTTAAATCAATCTGTACTATCGATAGAACGATCAAACTGGTTAACCATTGTATATTCATCATATTCGCATTGATAATCAAAAAAAGAATAATAGAAGCTCGCATATTTCGATTTGTTTTTTCTCGACGATATTTATACGTTCTTTACACTTACTTTCTATAGAAATTTGATCCATTTAAAAGACCAGGTAATCTGTCTTAATCCTTTACAAACCACCTGTCCTATCAATGCGATGATACAGACTGTTTTTGTTTTGAAAAGAAACTAAAAAATGGCAAACGTTATCGTGTATATTATGACAATTTTCTCGTTTATTGAAATAAAACAAAGTTAACAGATTCGTACTTCATCTGTAGTTTTAAATCGTTTATTGTTTGTGTCTATTTGGTCGATCTTTTTTCCAAGCCAAATGCTTTCAGGTAGATATCGTTGTTCCCGTCGAAAAACTGATCCTACTGTATTATCGTTGATCCAATCTCTCACTTCTTTACGAATGTTCGATCTATGAATTATGGGAGACAAGATTCGTAATTGAACACAACGTTCGACAATGATTTTCAGTTGTTTTAAATCACTTATCGGAATTTGTAGATCTTTGATTTGAGTTGGTAACAATGAGCAAATATGCTCTAAACATGCACGCATTCGATATGAAATATACAGAAGCCCGATTTCTAGCTTTGAAAGTTGTTGACAATTGGAAAGATATGTAACCATCAAGTATAGTGATTGGTTATTAAAATTCTTCCACCAATTAATGAATAATTTAATTTCAATTAAATTCGACAAGATTAAATGGTTTTCAAACAATTGAATGATGTTTGTTGGAACATTACGATCGAATTCAATCTTTAGAGTAGTGATATTCGTACGTGATCCTACAACGTTCTGAATATCATCGTTAGTTATATTCGAACGAACGCGTATACATAAATCTTTGGATGATGTATTTGTTGTGGAATTTTCTTTGAGATTCGGAATGGTAAACAAGGTTATTGGTGAATCAAAATTTCCTGTAATAAACCATTTTTTATGTTCAAGCCAAAATGGAGTTTGAAATGATTCAATTAAATCTCTCAAGTCTTCTTGTTCTGTAGAAAAGCTATATGCTGAACAATGGAATTCGAATTGAGTTAAACAAGGTAGATTGACTTGGATAAATTGTTCCCATTCTTGACTATTGAATAAGAGACGATTTTTGAATTTTAAACGTCGCAGCGAGGGTGTGAGTAAGAGAAATTTTTGAAATTCACTTATAGGAACATTAAGCTCCTCGATGATGAGCGATTCTAATTGTTTAAATAGTATTTCACACGGTTGAACAGGAATTAAGGAGGTGTTAAACGATTTGAGAGTTAGTTTACGCAACCGTGGAGAACATGAAATGGCTTTTGAAAGAGTTTGAAATATAAAATCGTCATTAATAGTTAAATTTTCAACTGAACATTCTAATGGCCATTCAATGTCTTTAAGTCGATGTCGCCTTAAAAGATTGATATCAATATAACGAATCGTTGGTTGAGAGATAATCTTTAATAGATTGAAATTCGTTTTCTTTCGTCGTCGATCATCACAATGTTGAATATCCACTATAAACGATCGTAATAAACTTATATCGAGACGTTTAAGTAAATAATTGAATTGTGCTTCATCGATACCAATTAAAGTCAACGATTGGAGACGTGATAATTTTTGAAGACGAATTAATCCGAAAAATGGTTCGAATTGATTAGGAATTGTTTCTGTATTGTAAAGTGTTAAAGTTTGAATATATTCAGTTGGAATGAAATGAAGAAGTACACCAAAATTTGGTCTTGATATCAATCGACCGTCGAAATTATATTGATTGTACGTTTGAGAAATGGATTGAAATAATCGACAAACCGGTCGAACAGAGAAAAATATTGTTTCAGCATCGAGATTGTCGAATATATTATGAAGAATTTCAACAGGCAACTTATCCATTGTAAAAACGAAAATATTTCGATCAGCGATGTAGGCTTTTTCCGAGCTGTGACTCGGTAAAAGAGACATTGATGACTAATATCGTTAGATGTCAGCATATATTTATCTGGAGGATTGAAATGTCCATAAACGCCTCCCCCACATTAGAAGCCCCTTGGGAGTTTTTACTATTGGGAAGGAGGAAACAACTAAGACTTCACGTCTGAAGTCATGCGAAGTCTGCAGTTTCTCCCTTTGTTTTGTGGTTGCAACTTTTTCATTCGATACAGCTTTAGATCTTTTACCAACTGTTAAACAATCGGTTTGGAGAAGGTTTCTGCGAAGAATTAATTGTAAATAAAAAAAACAACTCTTCATTATCTTCTGAAACATATTGTCTAACTACACATTTTATATGTTGTATTTGACAATCTTAATGACATGACTTGTAAGTATTAACTTAAGAATATCATTAAGATAGATATATTTCAATAGTTAATATTCTATGAATCATATTCTCTTTCTCGTCTCAGTAAGAAAATAAGATAAAAAATTAATTTATCATTTTCTCTTGTCAAAGCGAAGAGGTATATAAACGCGAAAGAAACAACAGATTGTTAATGACTTTAAGATGGCAAATCGTACGAGAACAGATACGCGAATGGTGCGAAAATTACTTGTCCTTGGCGATGGTGCGGTTGGAAAAACAAGTCTGCTAAATGCTTTCAAAGGTGACCCTTTCAATCCACCGTATTTGCCGCATGTAGCCCATGGTTATTCCATCGCTGTTGAAGTAGATGGAAAATCAGTGAGTATATAAAAAGAGACTTGATTTCTAATGAGCAAGTCAATGTTTTGATTTCTAGTTCCAATTAGATCTCTATGATAGTAGCGGCAATGAAGACTATAGTCGTCTTCGTCCACTTGCTTATCCTGGCACCGATGTCTTTCTACTTTGTTTCAGCATCGATATGCCATCATCGGCTTCCAATGTTGTTGACGTATACAATCCCGAAATACGACATCTCCTTAAAGGACTCCCTATTACCGTTATATTAGTCGCTTGTAAAATTGATTTAAGAACAGATCCTTCAACTTTGGAGAAAATGAAAGAGCAAGGTCAAACATTGGTAACAAGTGAACTTGGTAGACAGATTGCTGCCGAAATTAAAGCTGATGCTTATATGGAATGTTCATCGAAAACTCGTGAAGGTATTACTGATCTATTTACTCATGCTGCACGTTTGGCAATCAAACATCAGCTCCGTACTCATTCTCGACGCAAACGATCATGTTTTTTGTGTTGATTCACTCTTCACTTTTTTTCGAAATGTGGTAATGACATAGCGAACTGAGCTAAAAATAAGAAAATAAAAATATTGCAAAACTAATGTAACTCGCTTTTGTTTTCGGCTAAAACGAATATTCTATATGCATAGTGACTCCATAATTCATGATTTTGATTGGCTTATATTTATTGTAATGCATTATCACTCTGTGCAGTATTTTATTACTTTTTTTTTGTGTTCTGTTATTTTGCTGAGTAAGCACAACATAAAAACGTGTTTGCCTTTTTTGTTTTGTACGAGGTTCTATACTTCCTTTCTATACTTTATAAGACTCTTGTTAATGGCTCAGCCGTCAAGAACAACATCAGAATTTAATCTTTGTCAATGCCCTATTACACATCAATTGTTTCAAGATCCCGTAGTAGCCGAAGATGGATATACATATGAAAGAAAAGCAATTGTTAATTGGATTAATACTAACGGAACAAGTCCAGTGACACGACAACCACTCAGTATTAATCAATTGCGTCCAAATTTAACAATTAAAAATATGGTTGATGAATTTCGAACGAAGAACTTCTATTTTAAATTAGATACACACATAAAAAAGAAATCACGTCGAGCACTATTTCAAGCACATGGAAAAACTGTATGGGAAGCCGAATGGATTGGACAGAATGGTCCACCAATTTGTTTAATGAAAATTAATGGTGCTAAAGCATTAAAGGAAGCATCGTTCTATGAAACAATGACTCGACATCCATACATTGTTAAAACATATGGTTTCGTAGAAGAACCTACTGATATCACATCGAATTCAATTACATTATTGCAAGAATATGCAGGCGAAGGTAATCTATTCGAACTATTACAAGAACAACGTTCTGTACTTCAGCAATCTGTTTTATGTGAAATGTTTATTCAAATAAGTGATGCAATGGTATTTCTAGCACATAATCAGATTATACATGGTGATTTAGCATGTCGAAACGTGCTTGTATTTCGATATGATCCAAATGAATCAAAAAATAATCTTGTTAAAATAACAGATTTTGGTCTTAGTCGTGGAAGTTCAATTTATGCTCCAGCAGGATCAGGATCAACTACAACATTAACGATAGTTCCAATACGATATGCTGCTCCTGAAGTTTTGAGCAACAGCAATGAGAGAAATTCATATACAACAAAATCTGATATGTTTTCAATGGGTGTATTGATGTGGGAAGGTTATACGAAAGGAGAAATGCCATGGTCACAGATAGAAAATGATAATGAAGTTTCTCGAAAAGTTATCAATGGTGAACGTTTACCAAAGCCAGAAAAATGCAGTGAACAGATGTGGTCTGTACTGTTGAAATGTATGTCACAACAACCAAATGATCGCCCATCATTTGAAGATTTGAAACGGCAACTGTTAGGATTTGTAACAAATCCTTTAGAAAACTCAAATGTATGTATTGGAGTGGCACATGATGAAAATCATGAAATTATACAAATCCCACTCACAGAACAGACATATGTATCGTTAGCTACATTGAACTTACAGTTTCCAGGTATGATTGGTTTGAAATATCGAAGTTCACAAACGAATGAATGGATTACGTATGTCGAATATTATGTGAATAAATAAATTGTTCGATAACCGTAGTTTTTTTTTTAGAATTTCTCTTCTGGAGTCAAACTTTCAACTACCACAAAATGAACCAATATCAACAACATATATTGCTCTCTATTCAGGAAGTAATTACGTAGTATTTGTCTTTTTCCATGAAAATCTTTCGTATAAATCTTATAGAATTTACGGATGCAGATCTTATGAAATATGTCCATACATTTTTTACGATAGCTGGAGTCAACAGAGCACGACCATTGCTAGCTTTTCTCAAGAATCAACCCAAAATATGGAATATTGCACACGAGCCTATCATTTTGGGATTCATTTGCAATCTATGGAAGAGTGATCATTCACCCACAGTTGAACATATGACATTGACACAACTTTACAATAGTATTATACGAAATTTTCTGCGACGCCATTTAGAAAGCCAAAAACTGGATACATCTTATATGGACAACGATGAAATCGATGACAAATGTAAATTAGAAGTGCAATTCTTACAAATAATTGCATTTGAAGGCATAAAAGTTAATAGTATAGTTTTGAAACGAGAAGTTATACAAAATGCATTAAAAAGAATTGAACCTGACCCAAACAAAAGAACTGTTATAGTAGAAAGAATGATTACATTTGGAATTCTTAAATATAATGCAATAGAACAATTATATTCTTTTTCTCACTTGAGTTTACAACAATATTTTGCGGCACAATTTTTAGCGAACAATCTTATTGATAATGATAACTACACGATTCAATTTATAAAAACTCAAAAATATTCAAAATTATTTCTACCATTGTTCAATTTTATGGCCGGTCTAATTAGTGAAAAACAGTCATCAGCGTATATGCAAATATTTTGGAATACACTTGGTGGACAACCATTGGATATGATAGGCATAAGACATATGGAGTTGATTATTTCTTGTACGGATGAAGTAGATGATAAAAGACTCATATCCAATTATGATCTCTTATTAAACAAAATTGGAGATGTCTTTAAGCTTTGTTTCTCGAATCAACGTTTAGTTTGTTCTAGAATTATTGATCTTTTAAAACAATATCCATCCATACAACAGCCACAACTAATAAATAATATTTTACTGTACGCAATAACTATGAATGAAGATTGGACAGCAAGATTAATTGTTGAATCTTTGATCGAAACAGCCGTTACACCAGAATTGATTAATATCGTGATAAGAACAATGAATAATGGAAATAATTCAGTTCTCGGAGAATTAATTAAAACAAAGCTGACAACTGATTTGGTTCATGCAGTATTACCACTATTCAAACATCAAGAGTCTAAAGTTCGAGACAGTATTTGTTCAGCTCTTCGATCATCAATTCAGAATCGATCGTCACCTGCAATAATCGCCTGTTTAATACGTGCACTCAATAATGAAGATAATGACATAAAACAATATATTGCTTTAGTTCTTGGAGATTTAGACGATGAAGTAGTCGATATCGAAGTCATAAATGGATTACTACGGGCTCTAAGTAATAGCAATGAAAATGTGAGACAAAATGCTGCTTTATCTCTTGGGGAATTAGCCAATGAAATCGCAATTCAAGACATAATTAATGCATTACTCGTAGCACTGAAAGATAGAAACGAAAATGTTAGAAAAAATGCTGCTTCAGCTTTTGGAAGATTAGGTACTAAGGCAGCTCAACGTGAAGTGATCTCTGAACTGCTACGAGCTATCAATGATCAAAATATTGACGTTAGAAAAAACGCTATTTCTGCTTTGGGAAAACTAGGCCAAGAAATAACTACAATTGAAATAATTAGGAAAATACTATTAACATTGGAAGACACAAATAGTGATGTCACATCCGAAGTAACATCGACGTTAGAAAATTTAATCAGTGAAGATTCATCTTCTGAAATAATTAATCTGTTAATTCGAAATTTAAAAGGTAATAATAACTCTATAAAACTGGCTGCTGCTTCTGCTCTTGGAAGCTTGGGTGATAGGAAAGCTTGGCCTCAAGTAATTGATGGATTATTATCAATTCTCGAAGAAAACAATGATGCACTATCCTGGCGTGTTGTTGGAAGTCTTGAAAAAATCATTAATGCAGCCACTATTTCAAAAGCAGTTACTAGATTATTGAAAATGCTGCCAATGGCAAGTATTCGACCACCTGTTTATACATGTCTTAAATACCTAGCAGAGCATAAGAGTACACCTGAATTAGTCCGTTTAGTGCTCGAAACAATGAAACATCCAGATCGTGAAGTGAGATCTAATGCATTATTTCTTATTGGAAAATTAGGTGAAAAATGGGCATCGCCAAACCTAGTGAATATCTTAGTATCAACATTGAGGAACAGTAATGAATATGAGAGATCTAGTATTGAATTACCTCTTCGAATGATTGTTGATACGACATCATCGACTGAAATAATTCATATTTTAGCAGATTTACTAACGTCCAACAATGATCTTTTAAGAAAAAGTGGTATGTCGATACAAGAAATGATAACTAATGAAACAGTCATCGTTGAACTGATCAAAAGATTAATACAAATTGCACAACATAGTAATCAAAGTGTTCGACTAAAAATTAGTCAAACTCTTGAAAAGATTCACGTCAAGATAGTTTCATCGAAAACAATCACTACACTAGTATCAACTCTTCAGAATTCAAGCGCTGAAGTCAAATGCCGTATTATATTACTTCTTCAAAAATTGTTAGAAAAACGAGTTATGCCTGAAGGTATCAATGGACTTCGACAATATTTAAATGATCCTAATCCAAACGTTCGAGAAACTGCTACTTCAGCTGTTACTAGTATAGAAGATCACAATGATATCTCTAAGATAATCGATCGACTATTGGAAAAATTAAATAGTGTAAATGGTAATGATGCAACGGATGCTGCTGGACAACTAGAGAAACTAGGCATAGCAGCAGCAAAACCAGAAGTCATCATTGGTCTATTAAATACAATAAAAGATCGATCTGATGTCGCATGGCGCGCAGCGTATGCTCTCGAGATACTATTTAAAAAGAATCCATCGCCTGAATTAATTAATGTATTAATGCAACCAACATGGAATCGCCATTCACGTGTAAGATGTGAAATTATTCGAGCACTTGAAGGACTAAACGGGAAGAATACATCATTAGAATTGATAAACTGGTTAATAGTTGAATTAAATAGTGAGTCTGATCACCACATTGAGCGAAAGATATTTCGTGTTTTAAATGATCTTCAATTGCCCAGTAGTGTTCTTTCTACGCTGAATAATAACATATTGACAAAGTTAATAGAATTTAAAATTGGCTTGCGCAGTACACTGCTCTTAGAATTGATTAAAACTTATTTGCAAACATCAAATGATAATTGGCTTAGTATAATTTATAATGAAGCATTGTATAGAGAAACTGCCGTAATTATCCTTGCAGAAAAGCTTATAATCTTCAACAACCAAAATACATCTGATGAATTAGATATATCCAATTTCAAGACAAGTGGGACACTGGACACGTTTATTCAATCCATGGGTAATCGAGCAAATGCGAGTTGTTTACAATGTAATTAACTTTTACATTTTTTTCTTTTTTGTCAAAACAACCGTCGTATGAATCTATTCTCTCGCGCTTCGCAAACAATAAATGCCTCTATTAATTTCGAAAAAAATATATTATTTCAGATTCGAATACACATGTCTTTATCATTTCACGTACTTCCGATCGACATAGTCTATCGCATATTCGATCATCTCAGCGACAAAGATTTATTTTTATCCGCAAGCTACGTCAACCAGAGACTCCATGCAATTTTGAATTCTTATCAAAGATTCCAAGTAAACTGAATTAATACTAAAACATACTACGTAACATTATTCTCTACAGTGAAACCATTCTATTGTATATAGACACTCACCACACTCAGCCTTGGATGGAATGAAATCGGATATATAGGTGCACAAGCTATTGTTGAAGCATTAGAGAGAAATCAAGTTAGACATATATTTTAGTTTCTTCACGCCTATCAACAGTCTTCTATTCCCTTTTCTGAAAGAAAGGGTTATATGCGAAAAATTCGCTCTAAAAATCCATAAAGTTCGTCTATCTGTCTGTCCCAAACCAATCAAATTTCAGCATTAGAAGGATAACAGATATTGACCGCTGACAGGTCGGGCAGTGCGATTCTGGGTATATATTCAAGGTTAATGGTCAAAAGAACATCTATTTGAGACAAACTGCCATGACGATCGTTTCGACTGAATTTTACAGTCTCATCAGATGGCTTGATCATGGATTATGCGTATGGGATACATACTTGAAATATGGTACTGGTGAATTGCTGACAGAATTGAGAAATCAATATGTGTACAATTATGGTCGAAGGATATTCAGTTAATAGTATAATCGATAGCAACAAATAAAATAAGTGATAATACAACTTGTATGAACTAGGTGGCCAATACTTTAGAACTACAGGACAAATATTTGAAACAGCTTGAAACACAATAATGAAGTCTAGTAGGGAATCTGTTTGGATATTCATTACTGATTCAACAAATGCTTATATGCATATTTAAGAAAATCCTAACGATATCATCATGGAACTTACTCATCAGATTGAACTCATTCATTTCGATTATGATACTCGAGCGTTAAAATTGGAATTTTTACAGCGTCATATAAACAAATATCAGGTTAATTCTATCAATAAATAGTATTCATCCGCAAATGATAAAATTATTTTCATTGATATTTCAGCAACAATCCATAAGCCACAGTTAATGCTGATACGACAACAACATTGTCGAGTTTGAAAAGATTATCTCATATTGCAAATGCAAGTTTTTTACACCTGTTTACCAAAAGTTTTCGATCAATCAGAAGATTTTATTGGTTCGATTGGCTATCTACCATTAAATAATAGTCAATGTCGAATCGATATGAAAAACAAACATCATAGACTGATTCAAGAAGCGAAACGTGCATGGTTAAGTATCTACTTATGTATGTATGAGCATCATATACAAATCCAGCAACAACAACACGAATATATATGTATATAAACAAATAGAAGTACAACTTTTAACGGTTACTACCAACGATCCAACAACTCTCTTCAATAAGATCGACGAATATCTCATTTATCGGCTAAATCAATTGAAACAAGAGTTTTCTAATCAAACGTAGTCGATTAAATGTAAAATTCTACGAAATCATCGATAGTCATTGCCAATGAAAGTATATATCGGCATCTCACCAGAGCCGTATCTCGATCTTATAAATAATCCATTTAATTCACTACAATGGCATCAGCTTTGTCCAGTAGTGTCTTATTTGAAACTTGAATTCAAATTTCAAATTTCAAAATATAAATTACTACTACCGTGTACACATGTCCGCCTTCACCCTCAAATTTGGGAATAGTAATTTGAAATTTGAATTCAAGT
>Ga0209960_1001356_pt1 | contig 33357 bp, 35 predicted proteins | sample ThiBiot_500_plan_2_FD_183947 | JGI IMG/M metagenome (GOLD analysis project Ga0209960, IMG submission 183947) | Wastewater bioreactor microbial communities from Cape Town, South Africa - Thiocy_expt_500_plan (SPAdes) | ecosystem: Engineered > Bioreactor > Thiocyanate-remediating >... | reverse complement strand
AAAATTTTTAAAAAAAAAAAAAAAAAAAAAAAAAAAAAAAAAAAAAAAAAAAAACATGTTGTTTGAAATATTTTTTGTCCTCTGTATCTATTAAGACTAAATTCAGATAATATTTAACAGAAAATGCTCCATTTGCGTTATCAAATGTTGGAGTTACATCAAGGTCAGATAAAAATAGTCTAACGGGAATAATTTCTCCTTTTACTGGTGTACCTATTATTTTAGTTTTGTTTAATTTCAGGAAAAAAAAGAAAAAAATAAAATAAAAAATAAAATAAAATAAAATAAAATAAAATAAAAATAAAAATAAAAAATAAAAATAAAAATAAAAATAAAAATAAAAATAAAAATAATTCACCATCCATAATCTCAGTTTTTATTAAAATATCACTCTCATGATACATACGGGAACCTGAACCTAACAAAAAAAAAAAAAAAAAAAAAGGAATTAAAAAAATTGGAAGAAAGAAAGTGAAAATTTTTACCTGTGGATTCACGTTTGATGATTGAAAGTTCCATTTTATTAATGATGACTTGACGAACCAATCTGAAATGAATTTTTGCTACAATAGTATCTTGAAGTGCATACTTTGATTTATCAAATTCAAATTCGAGATGTAATATATCTAATAAAGGAGAGAGAGAGAACAATTATTTTTCATAATTTGAAATGAGAAAAAAGAAGAAAGAGAAAAAAAAAAAGAAAAAAAAACTTTGAATTCCAATTTCCAATTTGATTGGATTGACAGGAGGGGAAGAACGATAATATTGAATCCAAATCTCTTTTTCTTGTATAATAGGGAACATAAACTTTCCTACTGTAACTCTAATTATATAACATAGTTTTACATTTTTTCCAGAATATGATTCATAAATTGTATCAAGATTTCCAAACTCAAACTCAAATGAATTTTTATTTGCAAGAACTCCTGGTTCACAAAGTTCTTGACAAGATGAAAAAAAATCAGATCGATCCGCACCTTCATATAATAGAGTTGTAAATCCAATAAATTCAATTTTGACTCCTTGATGGTCTAATGATTCATCATGACAATCTATATGAACTTTTCCTGTGATTCTTCTTTCTCCAACTAATAAAGGTCTTGTAACCTATATCAAAATAGAGATTATATTATTAATTGAAAAAAACAAATTTAAAATTAAAAAATTACTTTTTCAAATTGATTCACTTTCACTTCTATCGTCTTAGTAGGCTCTGGTTGACATAGTTCAATCTCAACTTCAGGTCCTTTTTTCCCAAAAATGCTTAAACTCATTCAGAATCTATAAAAGAAAGGTTTTAATTAATTCATTAATAGTTGAAAAACCAAAAAATAAAATATAAGATCTCAAAGTCAAAAATAGAAGAGAAATTCAAAATAAAAGAAATGAGAGAATTGATGAAATATCTAAATATTAAAATATGAAAGTATTAAAATATTACATATACAAAATTGAAATTCAATATAAGAATATAAGGTAATAAGAATAAAAATTCTCACCGAACAACTCCGAGGTTCCTAAAGCAATCTACTACAATTCAAAAAAAAAAAAATAACACCAATACAATTAAAAAAAACTTATTAAAGTTTATATTTTTTCTTTTTTCTTTTTTTAAATTTTAGAAAGTTTTTTATCGAAAAGTGGAGTTAAGATAGAAGAAGCTGTTTGAGAGATGATGAACATAAAAATAGAGAGGAGGGTCAATTATTCGAAAAAAAAAAAAAAAAAAAAAAAAAAAGGAAAAAATTTTGTTTTTTTTTTTGGGGATGTTTCAGTTTTTCATTTATTGGAAAAAGTCAAACTTAACCCATCAATTACAACTCATACTCCTTCATTGAACTACTGTAATTCTATTTCTTACATCAATCAATACAATGATAAAATGAATTCAAGATTTCAAAAAAAAAATAAAATAGCTAATTGTTGAAGATTATCATAAACAATTTCAACTTCAATCATGTTATCGATTGCAATTTGAACCTCGAAAACCAAACCTTTGATCAAAGAACAATTAATTATAGTCCAGACCAATGATTCTTGTGGCTCGAATCAATGACCCAAACTTAAACTAAAGCTAAGAACAAAAAAAAATATTTGTATTTGTGATTGATTTGAATTTCCTTTATTAAGCTTTTTTATACAATGCGGTTGAAGTGAAAAAATCACTTTTTAATGATTACAATGAATTGGACAATTTGTACATGTAATAATATTATTATTATTTTGTTGATTTGGATCTCCTTGATTTCTATTTCTATTTCGATTCCTATTTCTATTCCTATTTCTATTCCTATTTCGATTTCGATTTCCATTCCAATTATGATGTTGATGTTGATGTTGATTTTGAAAATGAGGACCAGCTTGTTGTGCAAGTTGTTGAAAAAAGTCTGGATTAGGTTGAAGAAAATCAATTAAATCTTCAAGAGGAGATCTGTTGACGTTTTGATTGTTCTCAATTCCAACTTCATTTCCTTGGTCAAGTTCATTTTCATTTTCATTTTCATTTTGAAATTGCTCTGGATAAACATTCTTAACGATTCCTCTTAACTTGTGATTCACAAAGAGATGGCCTTTAGAAAAAGGTGTCCGACAACTATGACATAAAGCTGCTTCAAACTTTCGAGCACATTCAACGCAAGTAGAATGACCACATGGGAATGTAGTAGGATTCTTCATAATGTTATAACAGACAGAACAATGGAGGTCATCAAGAATTGTATCCGCCAAAAATTTGAGAAGGTTTTCTAAACTTTCATTATTTTTAGTTAGCTCAAAGAGTTTTTTCAACTTTTTATATTGTTCTCTAATAGATTCCTTAGATTCCTTGAAAATTATCTTTCCATCTCTAATTAATAGGGACATGCTTTCAATTGAGGTGGTTGTAACAAATTGTTCTTGACCAATATCTAGTTCGTAGTGGTGTTTGTTTTCTCCTTCTTCTTCATTTGAAATTTGAATAGTGGAAATTTTTCCGAATATAAATTCAAACTGTTGAGCTTGAGGTTCACTTTGCAAAAATAATGGACAATAAGCTACAATATCTCCAATTTTCATTTCTTCAGTTCCTCTTTTTGTCAATTCAAAAAATTTAATATCAAATTCATCTAATATATTTCCAATCATTAATTTATTGGAAGCTTCTTCTTCATAAAATTTTGACCAATGATCTTCCTCAAAATACTTTGCTTGAATGTTTTTAGAGAGGAAAAAATTTTGAGAAATAAAAGTGTGAATATCATAGTGAATATCATCTACATTCTGAATAAATAAAATATTTTCTTTGATCAGATGTGTTGCATCTTCTTGTTTTGATTGAATTTCTTGATGGCCTTCTTTCCAATAATACGTTCGGTTATATTTTGAGCGAGGAAGAAGAGTAATAGTTTTTAGAAACTCTCCTTTTTGATCAAAATCATCCATTTCATCCATATCTACATCTCTTTTCTCATAATGGGATTGGTTTGCAATAAAACTTGAAAAAACCCTGGAACGTAAAAGGGATTGATATGAAGTTAGTATTTCCCTTGTATCATCGTCTTCATTCACTACATTTTCTATTTGATCTTCAAATTCAACTAAATTTGATAATAAAGGTACTTGAAAGAATTCACATATTTCCTTTTCTAATTCATCATTAGCAAATTGGAGTTGTTTTTCATTTGCTTCAAGTTGGAGTGATAAATCATTAAAGATAAGTTCTTTAGGATCTTTCATCTCATTATCTTGATTTGGAAGAAGAAGACCTTCTAAATTAACAGCTTCATCGCCTACATTCTCAAAGATGATTTTCAAAATTTGATGATAGGATTTAACCAAAATGTTAGTAAGCTTTTTCGAGGGATTGGAAGCATGTTTGTTCAGGAAATTTTGTGAAATTTTGACCAATTTGGAGAGATTGGAAGGATTTTTTTCTGTTATTCCAAGAGCATCAAATAATTTTATAAATTCATCTGGAGAAAAATAAATTCTATCCAAAAATCCAATTTCGAGATCCTCTAGCTCCTCTACTTTTTGAAGTAAGTTTGTGTCAAAGATCTCTTTAAAGAGAATATTTTCTGGTTTATAAAATTTTGAATGCACTAATATACTTTCAAATTGGTTCATCTCTTGAATAATGAAGTTTTTGTGGGTTATCAAATGTTTTTCTAAGAAGTGATAGATTTTATGAGCAGATGTTTTTAGAGCAGAAGGCTCAATCTCCTCTTTTCGTTGGCTAATTGCTCTGAGGTTTTGTAAAACATCTTGAAGTGAAATAGTTAAATCAGGTAAATGTTTAGAAAGATCCTCAAAATAAATTTCATTTAATATACAGTGTGTCGTTGAGACAAGATGCCACTCAGAAGGACGTGCGCATCTTGAAAGTGAAAATCGTGTATTTTTTATAGACTCCTCATCTTTCCAAAAATGAGATTGAAAATTAGGGAAGAGAAATGGAATATCTTTAATTTCTTGAAGGAAATCTTTGACAGTTGAAATATGAGTTTTAAGATGTTCTAAAAATTCCTTTTCATCATCTTTGTTTTGAATATTTCGACACCATTCAATTAATAACTCTTTTGGAAGATTTTTTCTCAGTCCTAAATCCCTTAAAATTTTCAGCCATTCAACAGTTCGAAAACAAACATCAGGAAGTGGGATAGATTCTGATTGAGTTAATTCTGGATCGTAAAGTCTTGATGGAATTTCAAATTCTTCTTTTCCTTTTAATTTGACAAAAGTTGTTTGTTTTAATTGTGCTTTGAATTGTGCATCATCCAAATTAGAATAATTATCATGGATATAAGTTAAAATCATCTCTTTTTCCTTGGTATCCAAGACTCCCCATCGTTGTAAATAACTAATAAGGCACTCAGCATCAGTCAAGCATGACATGTATTTACGATAAATTCTGAAAGATTTCTCAACAAAATAATTTTTTAGATTTCTTAATTCTGGACATGCCTCCGAGAGACGTTGGGAAATGGTACAACGTTTAGCTGAATCACGGCTTCGAATATATTCACTTTTAAATGCCAGTTCGAAAAGTGGAAACTGTAAAAGGTCATGTAGAGGAATAGAAACCCCTTGATCTAAAAATTTTAGTAAATCTTCTTTTTCATTATTTGTAAGTTTATCCAATTTATTTTGAGTCTTTCTAATCCTTAGTGGTTCAATAAGTGATGCGGGACTAGGATCAAAGTAAAGAGAGGAAGAAATTGACAGTTTAAAATCTTGGTGGATGATGTAAAATCCAAGTTTTGGGAGAGTATTTGCCAGTGAAACAATTTGTAAAGGTTTTTGAAGAACGAACTTATCTCTTAAATATTTAAGGGAAAGTAACTTGTTGCATTGAGTTGGGACTATTTTCCAGTTTTCCAGTCCTTTGATTTGAATTGTTTCCGAATCTAATTCAAAGAATTCCCAAAAAGCAAGGAGAATTTCTTTTTCTTTTTCGTTGAGTTTCCAATCAAGAGGTTCATCCTTGATAATTTATTTTTTTACTTGAAAAAAAGAGGAAAAAAAGGAAAAGGAAAAGAAAAAAAAAGAAACTACTTCCAAAGATTCAATCCATTCTTTTGGAAATTTTAAATAGTTTTTTTTTCCTGCAAGATGATCTATAGAAAATTTTTCAAGTGATAGGCTTGGAGTTGATTCAGAAAGGCGTAAAATAGCTTGTGTTTCTGGATCAATGATATCTGAAGTTACATTCAAAAATTCATTGAAAAGCTTGAATTGAGTCCTAAGTTCAAAAAAAAAATTTTTTTTTTGATTTGAGTTATCGAATTTAAAAGGATAAGGTTTACTTTGATTGAATAAAAAGGAATGGAGTTTTTCCAAGAATCCCAAGAGTGGAGTTTGAAAGAAGGATAGGAAGATTTTTGAATTCTTCTTCGTTGAATTCTTCATCTTTCATGGAGTCTTTAAACTCTTGGAATATATATTTTTGATAAAGGATAAATGTATCACGATTTCTAAATCCAATCATAGGGTTTTCTTCAATTTTGAAAATTTGCTTGCCTGTATAGAACTGCTTGCTATGGTTCCGAAGAACTTTTGGGGTTATAAGTTTAATATCTTTTGCAAAAAATTTGTTATCTTTTAATTTTTCAGGAATTTGATATAAACTAAGGGAATTGTCAAAACTAAGAGGTTCAATAATTGGAAAGACTTCGGGGATACAATACGAATTAGGTTCAAGCATTTTTACAAATTCTTTTGGTTTTCCAATTCTAGGGAAAAGTTCATTTTCAATTAAATTTTTTATCACTTTCTCACTTGTAGATTCCCAAAACTAGTTTTGTTTGTAGTTTCTTCAAAAAAAAAAAAAGAAAGGAGGAAAGAAAGAAATGTAAGAAAAAAAACCTCGTCCATCCCTTCAAAATTATTGGGAATGATGTCTAAATATGAGGAATCAGGAGTAAATTTTTTCAAGTTCTCTATTGCTAAGCAGTAAGCTTTCGGTATTAACTGGGAAATTAAAGATTGATTCCAATCATGAAGAATGCAATCAGTTGATTGATGACTTTCTTGAATAAATATATCTCTTCTTGAAGATGATGTTAAAAAGTAAGAGTTGATGTAAATCGGAAACTGGTTATATTTTGGAAGAGGAAGGAAAACAAATCCTTTTCCTTGAATTTGAATAACAGAATCTTCTGGTCCAAGAGAAATGGCCAACTTTTTATTTTATTTTAAGAAATCGAAGAATTTATTTCATTTTTTTTTAAAAAAAAACAAAAGTTCCAAAGATAAAAATAAATCATTGAGAATACCTGAACAAAAGGAATTAATTTTTCTTGATCTTTTTGAAGAAGTGGGTAAAATTTCTCTTTGTATCCAGGAAAAGTTTCCAATAAACTCAAAATAAAATATCTTTTGGAATCCTCAGAGATTTTTATTCCATTGCGAATCTGTTCCTGTTTTAAATTCACAATTTCAATTGAAAGTAAAGGTTTATCAATAAAATCTTGTTTCAAATTTTTCAATCCCTAATATTTTTTTGTTTTTGTTTTGAATAAATAAAATAAATAATAAAGTCAACTTGAAGAATGTCTTCAAAATTTCCAAAAACTTGTTTCTCCACAATTTTTTGAATCTTGATCTCCTTTTCTCTTTTTCCCAAAGTATTTTGAGTCGCACATATTAAATTTCTTAAGTATTTTGAAAATAATAAGGATTCCAAGTTTTGAGATGCAAAGTTCTTCATAGTTTCTTCAAGTTGACTAAATGATGTTGGGGTGTAACTGATTTTACTTTTTTCTGCTTGTTCTGGTGTTCTTAAGGGTGCTCTAATTAAAGAAAAAGGATAATTGCTGGAAATTTCATTTTCGTCTGGAAAAATATTAAAAGGCAGCATATGTCCCGGATAAGAATGTTTCAATTCTTCGATTTTCATTTTCATTCCAGTATCTCCTATTAGTTTATTTCATGTATTGTTGACCAAATTAGATAAATAGATAATTAGAGATAAACAATTAAATCTGACCATTAAATAAAGTTCTATGAGGATCAAAAAAATAAAAATAATCTCCAGTCATTAAAACTGGAAAATCTGTTACTCCATAGATAGTTGAAAATCCAATTCCATAAAGCCCAATTTTTGTTGGATCACCTTTTTTCCCTCTTGATCCAAAATGAGAAATATTATCAATATCATCTTTCGTAAATTGTTGGTCATTGTAAACATAAAAACTTGGACCTTTGAAAAAAAAAAAATTTAATTTTTTCAATTAGCCAGGAGGAAAAAAATTAAATCAAAAATCAAGAATTCAGAAGAAAAAAAAACCTTGAAATTGCTCCATCTCCTTATTGATTAAATTTTCTAATGGATAAGTCCTTTGGTCAAGTATAAAATGCGAAATAGTAGCTTTTGAATCATCAGCATTTTGCATCATCTCTTTAAATACAGCATCTCCTTCTCCATAATCTTTAACTACTCTTTGAATCTCTGATGTCAAATCGACTTCCTTTTTTGTTAAAGCAAAAATAAAATAAAAAATTATTTATGAATGTTTTTTCTTTGATTAAATAACTTCATACAATTGAAAAATTTTCTCCAATCCTTTCAGCTTTTTCTTTAAAGAATAAAATCGATGTCTTGTTAATTCCAAATTTGTTCGCCAATTCGAGAGAAATTGACGGATGAAGAGTCTATAATATTTTAAGAAAATTGGATTTTTTTTTTTTTTTTTTGATTTAAAAAATAATAATGTCAAACTTGTAATTCAGGATGATTATGGAGAGTATCTTTGTAAATTAAGCATTCCTTTTTGACCATCTTCATGTTTTCATTAAAAAGGTACTCAACTTTACTTGGATCTTGAATTTTACTCAAGAAGCTCAACACATTTTGTTTTTCACTCTCCTCAATTTTTTCTTTTGATGATAGCCGGAACAAATATTTTGAAATTATTTCATCTCCAAATTCTGGAACTTTCATGGTAGTTGGGAGGTGAGTCCAAGTTGATCTTACAGCAAAAAAGTGGGGTTTTAGAATTAAGGAAGATCGTGAGTAATTATCAGAGCAAGTAAATAGTTGTTCATTTCCAACAAAATTTTTATCATTGAAGTACCAATTACGATTTTCAAGTGATCTTAAAATAATATCTTGTTGATTTTCTTCAGAATCCAAATGCTCGTAAATTTTATCAATGTTGATGAATTTGTGATCCTATTTTATTTAATGAAGATTTTTTTTTTTTCTGAAACCAAAAATAGATTAAAAATAGAAAAAAAAAAATACAGCTAAAGAGTTTAGTGAAATTAATTTTTTTAAGTTTTCAAGAACATCTTCAAGTTTTGGATTTTCCCATCCAAGGAGTGAAAGAAGAGCTGGATTTTTGATAGGAATTGAGCATGGTTTTTTGATAGCTCCAAGTATTGCACTGATTTATAAATTCATTATTTTCATTAAAGACAAGAAAAAGAGCAAAGTAAAGAAGAAGAAAAAAAACTAACATATGGGATTCACGACAAGCAGCAACTAGGGTGACAACAGTATTTCCTCTAATAGGAATACATTTGTATTCATTCAAAGTTTTCTTGAGATTCGGGCTGAATTTTGAAATCTAAAGAATTTTTTTTTTTTTAAAAAAAAAAAAAAAAAAAAAAAAAAAAAAAAAAAAACTTCTTCGTTAGGAAGTCCGTCTAAATAAGATATTAAACTTTCAGAAAAATCGAAATTAGAAGAACAATTTTTCAATGCTTCAATAAGATGTTCTTCAGTTAAATATTTCAAAATTTGAAGGTGAGAATCAAAAACTAATGAGATCTCTGAATTTTTCATCATTTCTTTAGCAAAGTCATTTAGAAAATTCTAAATAATTTAGTTGCAAATTGTCAAAAGAAAGAACGAAAAAAAGTTTTTAAATATGCCAAATAAGTAAAAACTCTTACTTGTGGAAATTGATTTGAAAACCAATTAAAACCTTTTTTCTCCCAGAAATTTGATTTTGGTGAATAAACTTTGTGAGAGTAGTTGAATTTTCCATTTGATGTTGGAATCCATTCTTTTTTGCTGATTTGAGAAATAAAATTTGAAGCGTCTCCAAATTTACATAATGAAAGTAGTATGAAAAAAACTTCTGAAGGATATTTATTCTTTTCTCCAAGTAGGGTTTTTAAGGCGTAATCATGAAAAGTGAACTTTGGAATTCCACAATATTTTAAATATTCTATCTCTGAGATGTTTTGGGACGAGATTGCATCAGAAAATAATTCAGTTCCTTTGAAAAATGAAAGGATTGGATTAAATAAAGATGCATCTTCGATGAGAACACAAGCTACTGGTTCTTTCCAATTTCCTTGAATAGATTTAAAGATTTTAAGTTGGTTTGCTAATACTTGCGGAATTCCTTTACAAAGGGTTTTTATGTCAAAACATGAAAAAATAAAATCATGAAGGAGTTGTGAATCAGTAGGAGTCAATGAAGGAGCTCGGGAAGGAGGTCTCCAAGTTTTAAAGAATCCATTAGGGTCTAAAGGAATACAGTCAAGATTCTCCAAAGTTTTAGGAGATAAATTTGCATCTTTATCATAAAAATGAAATTCTGAAAACTTTTTCAAAGTTTGAATGAGTTCCTTTTGGTACTTATGATCCGGTTCAAAGACTGGAACACTTTTTGGATTTGCGAAAAAAGTTGAAGATGAATTAGGTCGATAAATAGGAACTAAACATAAATCCTTAAATTGTACTTGACCATCTGGTTTAATTGATTCAATTAATTTATACCATGACATCATTTTTTCTATTTCTTCTTTATCTTCACAATCAAATGTATTCCTCTCAAGAAAGTAAAAGACTTGAATCATTTCATTTCTAAGAAAAGATACCGAAGTGAATTGAATATTTATGTTCTTCTTTGATTGTATATAGGATGAGATTTTATTTCTAAGATTGATGTAATGTTCGTCATCACTAAAAAATAAATGATCTGAGGTTCTTTTACATAACAATCTAATCTCTTTTGATGCAATTGTGAATTTGTCTGTTGAGTTTTGAGAAAATTTTCCACAAGTCTTATTTGCAAGTGGAATGAATGGAAGTCCAGAAAGGGATTGAATTTGTTGGTCAAAATCGTTTTCGAATGAAGAGAAATCAGAAAAAACATAATGTAATAAGATTCCAACATCATCATAATCAGGGATCTTCATAAATTGAAAATTTTGTTTAATAAAAATAAAGATAACACAATGAAACAAACAAACCTTATCACGGTTAAAATTTTTTCTAATATACTCTGGTGTTATTAAATAAATATTTGGTAAACATTCTTTTAAGAGAGCAAGAGTTGAAGAAACTACATCAACAAGATTGAAGCCATATTTAGGAAGTATGTCAATCAAATTTTGAGTATTTTCAGAGCTGGAATCAATAAATTGAACTTTATCAAATGTATATGGTCCAATTGAATTTGTTGAGGTATTTGCAAAGAAAATTTTTGAATTAATAATTTTGTTGAAAGTGGTTCGAACAGAATTTCCCCATGGTGGAGTTGAAGAAACTTTGATTGGCCAAAGTTTTTTTGAGGAATCTTGATATTTATCAACTAAGTATAACATGAGGGTTAAATATGTTTCAGGAATTAAATGTTGTAAGATAATTTCATTCCACATTTTTTTCTTTTTCAATCTCTCATCTTGTGATAAATCTTCACCCCAAATTAAACTTCTTCTATCAGTTCCAATCTCGAAACAAGCTTGAATATGAACAGGGTATCCAGTTTGTGAGTTTGGTAAAGGCAAAAAGCAAGAAGCTAAAGAAAGTATTTTTAATAAAAGAAATAAAGAAATCAAGAATCAATCGGAATAAATAAGAAATAAATAAATAAATAAATAAGAAATCAGAATTAAGAATTAAGAATTAAGAACAATTATAAATATAAATATAAATATAAAAAGACTAAATAAATAAATAATAAATAAAATATCAACCTTCTCCTTCAAGAGGAACTATTGAATCAGTAGAAAGTTGAATAGCCATTGCAATCCAAGGAATTCCAAGAAATTTATTTTCTTGACAAAAATTTTTTGATTTGGTTGTATCAAATTTTGAAAAAATGAGCCAATCAACTTTTTCTGTTTCGGTTCCAGTTTTCATTGTAATTGATGCAACATAATTACATGTAATTTCATGTTCTTGAGTGATTGCATTGAACAAATCTTTTGAATTATCTGAAATGAATTGTTGAATTTTTTGTCTCTCCTCACTTTGATTTGTTTCAAGGGATTGTGAAGAAATAAAAGTTTCTAAATTTGAATTTTCTGATATTTTTGAAAATGATATAGTTAGGATACTTCTCATAAATAATAAAGCTCTTGTTAGATCTCTTTCATAATATTTGTTCCATAATTCTTCAACCATTGAAGGAATATATATTGTCTCAGAAATATTTCCCTTTTTCTCTTTTGTTCTAAATGGAAGATAAAATAATGTTCCTTTATATGGATTTCCTTTTAAAAATTCATTTTTATCAAATCCACAAATTCCTTGAAAACGGTCCAAGATGCTCTCAAGAAGGTTTTCAAGTTGTAATTCAAGAGTTGATTTTTCTCTATTTAAAGATACTTGAGTTGAATCTGAAGAATTCATTGTCCATTTACAACCAGGATTTGGATCAAGAAGAACAGGTGGATCAGATGGATCAAAGTAACGAAGAACCAATCCACTTAAAATAAATGGTGTGTCAGTCATATGGAAATTAGATCTAAAACCAATCCCAAACTTTCCTGTAGTTGTAGGTTCTTTGCTTTTCCCACTATCAAAAGTTCTTTCAAGACTTTTCCAATCTTGTTCTCTAAACATCCCATTATTATAAACATAAAGTCCTTGTTGATTCGTTCTCGGATCAAGAATGAATTTGATCTTAAGGAAACAAAAAAAAAAAAAAAAAAAAAAAAGATATTATGATTCTTTCAAAATTACAAATAACAAAAGAAAAAGTTACTTCAGTTGCTTGAGCATCATCAGCATTTTGAAGAAACTCATTGAAATATTGACCATCAGGGTAATTCTCTAATATATTCCTAATCACAGCATCATGGGAAGTAACAAACCCAGATGATGTCGCATGCATTATTTCTATTTCTTTCTATTTCTCTTTTTCTGTTTCTCTTTCCTTCCAATCTCTTCAAGAGAGAATTAATTTAAGCCTGAATCAGAGTGTTTTGGAAAAATGAAAAATGAAACAAAAAACGAAATTCAAGTCACAAACAAAGGAGTTTGTGAAATTTTGTTGATAAAAAAACGCCATGGTCCAAAGACCCTTGACCACGTGGTTTGATTGATTCTTTTTGAAAACATCTTTGTTGCAATGAATCAAAAAAAAAACAGAGTTTACAACTTTAACAACAACCCACTTTCAAAAAAAACTCTCCATTTATTTATTATTTATTATTTCTTCACATCAAATTTTTGTCAAACAATTTCCTTCCTCAAATCATCTTTGATTAACTAATTTTGAAATGAATCTCCAATTTGAGCCAAACTCAAAAGCAAAACAACAAAGCAAAGCCTAAACTAAACTTCAAGACTTCTAGTCAGTGACATGGAAAGATTCCTCGTATGGAAAGGAAAAAACAAAAAGGGCTGTAGTGGAAGTCTTGTCCCAGACATCAAAAAATTAGTTCAGAAAGAATCAAAGGTGTCAGAAAACATCAAAAACTATTATTCCAAAACAGATCCTTCAATTGTGGAAAGAAGGATTCAATCCATCTTGAGAGACAAAGAGGTTGAATCAATTCTTGCAATTTCTTCCTTCTATTCATAAATATTAATTTTTCAATGGAAAAAACCTGCAGAATTTTTGTTCAAAGAAGTCGAACAGGTTGACCGTGAAGAACATAAAACATTAGATGACATATTTGCTGCCAAGAAGAAGAGGGGACAAGCGAGAAAGTCCTACATGATTGAAAGTGAAAATGAAAGTGACACTGAAAGGGATCCCTAGGGAAAGAAAGGAGATGGAGAAAGAGAAGGAGAAAAAAAAGAGAAAATGAAATTCGAATAAGAAAAAAGAAGGAAGGAAAAAAATTAATACATCATACTGGATACTTAATACTTCACTCTTAAAAGAAGAGGAATATTGCTATAATGTTAATTTTAATAATCAAATATTGTAACAGTATAACATTGAAATAAAGCTTCTTAAAAAAAGTCAACAATTCGTTTGAATCATCAAAGTTTTGAAAGAATTACAATTAAACCTTCAATGAATTTTGAAGAAAAAAGGATCGCTTCTTTAAAGCTTTACTCAACAGTGCTCTGATAGAAACTACAAACCGAATAACATCAATAACAAATAAAATTAAGAAAAAAAGTGAAAAAGTGTCAAAAAAAGTGTCAAAAAAAGTTGTAAATTTTTAGTTTTGATAAAGAAGAAAGAGGAATCAAAGAGAATTGCTCTCAATGATCCTGAAGAAAAAATGAAAGTTCTTTTTATCGAACTAAACATTTTTTTAGAATAGAAGTTTACCTTTTTGGAAAAACTAAACTTTTGTTTTTTGGTTTTTGAAATCAAAACCCTCAAAATTATAATCATTTTCAGGCGAGGACTTGATTATGGTTTTTCAACAACAAAAAAAAAAAAAAAAAAAAAAAAATAAATAAAAAATGGCGGGAGATTAATTTTGGTTCAAAAAGAAGATAAAAAATTAATCAAAAAAAAAAAAAAAAAAATCATGGCGATTTCCTCGTGTTTTTTTTGAATTGCTGATTGTCAATTATAATAAATAAGAAAATGATATTGAATTGATTTATAACTAGATTCAATTAAGTGAATTTCATTTGATTCAAACTGATTTCATCTTTTTTTTTTAAAAAAACTCTAACTAAAACTCTATCATTGATTGTTTCATTTTTTTTTTTTTTTTGAATTGCATTTTGACAATTAATCCCAAATTCCTCTACTAAAACAAAATAGATTTTGAAAAACCATGACCAACGTTTATCAATCCCCTTTGACAAGCCGCTATGCTAGCAAAGAGATGGCTTTCAATTTCTCTGATGATAAAAAGTTTCAAACTTGGAGAAAATTGTGGATCTCACTTGCAAAAACTCAAAAACAACTTGGATTACATATTACTGATGAACAAATTCAAGAAATGGAAAGAAATGTTGATAATATTGATTACAAAATGGCTGCAGAAGAGGTTCAATTTGATTATTTTTTCATCAATCAATCAATCAATCAACCATCTTATATTTCTATCTATTCATTCTTTTTATATATATTAAACTTGAAACCAAAAAAAAAAAAAAAAAAAAATTAGGAAAAGAAAAGAAGACACGATGTCATGGCTCATGTCCATACTTTTGCTCATTGTTGTCCATTAGCTGCTCCTATTATTCATTTAGGTGCTACTTCTTGTGAAATTGGAGATAATACAGATTTAATTGTTTTAAGAGATGGATTAGATATTCTCATTCCAAAATTTGCTAAAGTTATTCACAGATTGAAAGAATTTGCTGTTAAAAATGCATCATTACCAACTTTAGGATTTACTCATTTTCAACCAGCTCAATTAACTACTGTTGGAAAAAGAGCTTGTTTATGGATTCAAGACCTTCTTATTGATTTTGAAAATGTTCAACGTTTAAGAAAAGATCTTCGTTTCCGTGGAATTAAAGGAACAACTGGAACTCAAGCTAGTTTTTTAACTTTATTTGATGGAGATCATGTTAAAGTTTCTGAATGTGATCGAATTTTTACTGAAATGAATGGATTTAAAAGTTCTTTCCTTGTTACTGGACAAACTTATTCTAGAAAAGTGAATTTTATTGGATTTTATTTTTTGAATTCTTTTGAAATTTTAATTTTTTTGATTTATTTTTATTGTTGAATTTTATTAATGTTTTTCCTTAAGGTTGATATTGAGATTGTTTCAGCTCTTGCAAGCTTTGGAGCTTCTGCACATAAAATTGCAACTGATATTCGTTTACTTGCAAATTTGAAAGAAATTGAAGAACCATTCGAAAAAGATCAAATTGGTTCCTCAGCTATGGCTTACAAAAGAAATCCAATGAGAAGTGAAAGATGTTGTAGTTTAGCTCGTCATTTAATGACTTTGGTTAATAATGTTCAACAAACTGCATCAGTTCAATGGTTGGAAAGAACACTTGATGATAGGTTTTTTTTTTTTTTTTTTTTTATTCTTTTTTTGTTTTTCTTATTCTTCTCTTTAATTCAGTGCTAACCGAAGAATTACTCTTGCTGAAGCTTTTTTGACAGCTGATATTGTCCTTTCTATTTTACAAAATGTTTGTGAAGGATTAGTTGTTTATCCCAAAGTCATTGAAAGAAGAATCAAACAAGAGGTTCTCTTTTCTTTTTTTCTTTCTCTCTTCTTTCTTTTCTGATTTCTTTATTATTTCCTTAGCTTCCTTTCATGGCAACTGAAAATATTATTATGGGAATGGTCAAAGAAGGAGGTAATCGTCAAGAATGTCATGAAGTCATTCGAGTCCTTTCTCATCAAGCAGGAGATGTTGTTAAAAATGAAGGAAAAGATAATGATTTATTAGATAGAATTAGAGCTCATCCATACTTTAAACCAATTATTGCACACGTATAATTTTTCTTTTCTTTTTTTCTTTTTCTTTTTTTTCATTCATTTTTCAAACCGTAATACTTTTTTTTTGTTTAGCTTGATTCTCTTCTTGATCCTTCAACTTTCATTGGACGTTCACCAGAACAAGTTTATCAATTCATTGAAATGGAAGTCAACCCAATGCTTAAACCTTTTGCTGATTCTCTTGGTGGAACTGTTGAATTGAATGTTTAATAATATGAAAATAATATGTCACTTGAGATGATTTTTGACCTTCAAGATTTTTTTTTTTTGTTCAAGAAATAAATTTGAAAAATGATCAGGAACTTCCTCAATTTGCAAATATTTAATTGAGTTAAAATTTTGTCTTCTCAAGAATCTTGACATTTGATGAGGAATCAAAAGAAAAGAAATCAATTTCTTTCACTGAAAATTTCATTGATTTCACTTTCATTATAACTCTGAATTTACCAAAAGAACTTGAATCAAAGAGTGCAAATTAGATCTTGGAATCGTTGAATCAATGTATTCCAAGATCTAATTTGATTCAACGATTCCAAGATCTAATTTTTGTTTCCTAGATCTAGTACAGGAAGAGAAAAGAATAAAATTGATTTGGAGAAAGAAAAAAATGGATTGAAATTACCTTGGAATACATTTTTTAAAGCTTGTAGAACATGATCTTCAAGAGTTTTGAAAACGAGATTGTTGAGCAATCTGATTGTTCGTTTCAAACTGAGTTGAAATGGTTTGATTCTGAAAGAAATGGATAATAAACAAAATAAAATAGTTCAAAAAATGGAAGCGAACCAAACAAACAAACGGAACCTTAACTATTCAATGTCTTCATTTCTTCAAGCTGGTCAAAGCTTTCTAGGGACTCAATCACTTGTTTCTTCATCTGGAGTTAAAGAGAAATGGCCTGTTAGAGTTGTAACATTTCTTATATTTTCAAGAACTTATTCTTTTCCTTTTTCTTTTTTGTATTTCATTTTTTGTTTTGTTTGAAATGTTTTTTTTGTATTTTTGTTCTTTTACTTGAAACTATTTTATTGAAAGAATATATTCACTTTGAAACTCTTTGAATTCGAGCTGAAATTGTGTTTTTGTTAAATGAATGCCTTAAGAACTAAAAATCAAAATTGTAGATCATATATCAATGTTCGCTTCAAAATTCAACAATTTGTGGGCAAATGGTATTTTTCTTTTTTCTTTTCTTTCTTTTTCTTTTTTTCTCACACTTCTTTCATTCCTTTGTATTCAAAATTTGAACTCTAATTCAATTCAAATGAATTATCTTTTCAAATTTTGAAGGAGGCTTCTAATATTTCTTCAACAATGAGTCCGGTTGTCACATTTTGGGAAGGAGAAATTATTGATTGTAAAGCTTATTTCTTTTGGACTAAAAAATGGAACGCAACAAAAAGTCATGATTATGATCATTGGAAAAAATTTAAACCTTTTTCGAAAAATGATTCTAAGTATTATTTTATTATTTCCTTGTTAATTTCATTTCAAATTTCAAATTCATTATTACAGAACATCTAAACATGAAATTGAAAATTGGAATCTTGATAATGAACAATATGTTTTTATGAGATGGAAAGAGAAATGTTTTATTAGTGAAGAAATTGAAGATTGTAGTGTAACAATTGCTGGATTTTATTATATTTGTTTTGATAGAAGGGAAGGAACGATTGATGGTTTGATTTCTTTCTTTTCTTGTCTTTTCTTTTTTTTCTTTTCTTTTCTTTAGTTATTGATATGTTTTCAACCATATCTTCCTTTATTTTTTCTAGGATACTACTTTGACCCACAAAGCCCTCCTTATCAACACTTACAATTGAAAGTTGAACCTTCATTTCATGGCTATTCTTTCGATACGTACCAATTTTGTTAAATTTGTGAATAAATACTTGTATTGTTATTCTTTTTTTGTTTGTTTGGAAACAAGAAATAAAATAAAATAAAATAAAAAAACAAAGGCAGAAATAAGTTTATCATCTTTATTGATTTTTTATTCGTTTTAACAAATAAAGGAAAAAAAAAACTGAGAAGAAAGATTTCAAGAAACTCAAACCTATTTTAGAGGAAAAAAAAAGTAGGATTAGTAAAAGATCAAAAGTTAAGAATGAAATAAATAATAAAATCAAAAGAAATAAAAAGAAGTGTAGCAAAATCATGAAACAAGGAAGACTATTCAGAAGTCCTCTTGCGATTAAATTTGCTCATTATTCTTCCTCAAGTCTCAAAAGTAAGCAAAGGAAAGAAGAAGAAAAAGCTTTCCTTTTTCAAAATTCTTGAAAAAGACTTTCAAAAATTATCATGAGGGTTTTTGATAAAATAATAAAACAATGAAAATAATAACTAAAGAAATTGAAAAGTAATAGAATTAGTTATTACCTTTAAGCACTGCTATTCATTTCATTTGAAACCATGCATTCTATTCTTATAAACCTAAATATTTAAAAAAATAAAAAAACAATTAGTTGAGTTTTAAAATATAAAATATAAAGTACTGAAATAATAATAAAATAAAAGTGTTGCAAAAGAATGAAACAAATTTCAAAGTAAAAAGTGAAAGTTGTAACGAATTTTGCTTTTCAATGTTCCCCTCAAATAACAACCATGGTTTGGTCAGACTAAACCATATTCCAAAAAAAACTTTTGGAATTATAATATTTGTAGGGTAAGTTATAAAATATAAGAGAATATAAGAAAATTTACAAGAAATAGAAGAAAATTATATGAAAATTTATAAGAAATATAAGAAAGTTATAAGAAAATTTATAAGAAATTGAGAGAATTTATAAGAAAAAAAACCTTGAAAGCATGGCTCACAACGTGGTTATAAAAAGTCTTCAATTAATTGAAAACAAAATAACACCTCTTCGATCCGACATTCAAATCAGAATCCGACATAATTAAGAAAATAAAACAAAAATACAAAAAATAAAAAATAAAAATAAAAAATAAATAATAAATTTGTAGCAATAACGAACCATTCTTCAATTTTTTGTAAAAGGTAAAATTTGAAGAATTGAAATTCATAGTTTGCAAGTTTGGTTGGCTTTCTCTGCTCGAGTAGAGATCGAGTGAGAAATGATTAGAACTTTTAGTTCCAACAGCTCTCCCACCTGAAGGAAATTCGAGCTTGAAGAAAAAAAAAAAAAAAGAAAAAAGAAAAAGAAAGGGATAATTATAAGGGATAAATAAATAGGAACATGTGCTCGAAGTAAAAGGGAACAAAAGTTAGCATCGTGGTTCTTTTATTTATCAAACAAACAAAACAACACAACAGGTTCAATGAATCATTCATAATACACTTTCTAATTAATTGTTGCAATCTCAATACTTACTTCAATTGAAAAAGTTCACTCCATAATCTCTCTCCACGAATTAATTAATTATCCAAATGAATCCAATCCACAATCTATTTGAAACTCTTGAATGATTCCAAACAGTTTGATAATGATTCAAAAATGGCTGAGAATTAATTGGATATATCTATGGATATAACGAAACTGAGAAAACTGAACACACATTTTTCTTCACTCAAAGATTATCTCAAACTAATGAAAAACTAAAAACCTGAAAGTTTTTCATGGAGGTAAAATTTGAAGGTAATGATCTGAAAGTAAGACGATGAAACAATAAATATCAGATGCATCAAATTCTAAAAAGAAAGAAATGAAATAAATAATAAAGTAAAATTGAAGAAATAAAATTGAAGAAATAAATAAAAAAAAAATTCAATAAAATAAAATAAAACCTGAAATTCCAAGTTGTTTTCTCAAATTAAACCTTGTCTTTTCAGGATCCATTCCAAATGATCCAAGTAAAGTTACAATTTGAGGTCTATCTCTTTCAATCGCCCAATCTATTGCATCTCTTCCTCTTTTATCTTTTTCATTCTGATTCACTGTTCTTCCACTCACAAGAATCCATTCAACAATTTCAAGGTGACCATGAACACAAGCTGCTGCAAGAGGAATCAAACCATCACTTCTAGCTTTTCCAACATTCACTTTCTCATTTCTTAACATCAATTTTACAACTTCAACTTTTCCATTCAAACAAGCAAGAAAAAATGCTGTCTGGCCGAAATGATCAACTACATTCTCTTCGATCCTTTCATCATTCAATAATAGCTCCACAATTTTAGTATGACCATAGATACAAGATAAAATAAGAGGTGTCCAACCAAATAAATTCGAATCTTTCATATTAATATCAATGTCTGTTCTTGTTAGTAAGGATTGTAGGGTTTCAATGTTGTTTGCAGTTGCACAATCAAGAAGGTCGAATAGTTCCGCCATCCTTTTTTTTTTTTTAATCAATAACTTGAGATGACTCACAAGTACTTTTTTATATCACACAAAAGTTATTTTATATTTTATATTTCAATTTTATATTTTATATTTTACATTTTTCTTTTGAACAAAATTTGATGATTGAGTAAACTTGAAGAGATGGTAATTATAAAGTGAATCTTATAATAGATTGTTTTGTTTTGAGAGGACAAAGAGTGGAAGGACTTGAGCATCTTGAAAAACAACAAATTCATCCCTTGTTTCTGAATCAATTTGATTTTGAATTGGAAAGGCTAAGTTGATGTCTCTTCCATTCACTAAAATTAAAATTATTTCAGTTAATAAAAGAGAAAAAAGAAATAGAAACAATAAAAATGATAAAAGAAGGAAATCAACCAAGAGTGAAATGTGATTGATATCCTTGTTGTAATGGTTTTCCATAAAATCCAAATTGACTAACTTTAGGTTTTGGTTCATTTTGGTTTTGCTTATTCTTCCTATTTCCTCTTTTATTTTGATTTCCAACTGCTTGAGAGTGAATTTCCAAAATAATATCTCCATTTTGATCTGTTTCAAATGGATGTTCTGTAATTGCAAAACTATTTCCCAAAATCAAAAGTGATAATATAACAATTTCATCTTCAGTATATTTCATTGCATAATCCAAGTTTGATGTGAAATATATCCCTAATGTATTTATTTTATTTAATGATATTTATTTTATTTAATATTATGATTTCAGGTTGTGAAAATAAAGAAAGAAAGAAAAAGAACCTTTTCCATAATAACCTTCATCCAATACACATGCAGTTCCAAATCCTTGATGACAAATTTTATTCACCACTTCTTTTTTTACTCCTTGAAATACTGGAATCACTTTAAGCTATTTAATTATTTCATCTCAGCAAATTGAATAAAATAAAAACATAAAATCAAATAATAAAAGGAAAATGAAATACTTGATCAGGAGATTGAAGTTCATTAAACTTATTTTGAAAATCATCCAAATAATTATAAAATTGTTGTCTTTGAACTGAATTTGATAATAATTTCCGATCATCTTTATTAAATAAAGAAGGAGATTCTTTTTGTTTTGCCAATGTATTCCTTCTATAAATTGAAAAGGCTTTTCTAAGTTCATCATTATCAATTGCAAATATTTGTTGAAATTCTTTGATTTCAAATCTCATTTTAATTGATAAATATTCAAGTTTTCCATAATATTCTGTTTCATTTGGAGTTATTTGAATTCTTTTATATTTGGTTAATCCTGTTTCAATTAATTCCCATTTTTTATCCATTTTCCATGTCCACCATTCATTGTTTTCTTTCTCTTTTTCTATTTTGGTTTATTTCAATTTATTTATTTATTATTATTGATTTCATTTTCAATTTTAATGAAAAGAAAAAAAAAAGAAAAGAAACCTAATTCATATTGAGATTGGAATAAACATGAACGATTCAATAATTCAATTTGGTCTTTTGTTCGTTTCTCAATTGGAATTATTAAATACTCCCTAATTTTTTCAATTGATACAAAATTTTGAGTTTGAATTGAAATTAATCCTTGTTGATATGAAACATTTGAATATTTTTGCAGTGATTCATCGATTAATTTCATTATTTTCTCAATAAAATCTTTGATTATCTCAAAATTAATTCCTCTAATTTTAAATTCCAATTGATTTAATTCAATTGAACATAGTAATAAACATTTAAGTTGAACTCCTTCATTAAAATAAATTCCATTTCTCCAAATTAAATGTTCTTGATTTATTGATTGAACTTTTATCAAGATTAAACTAATTAATTCTTGAGGAATCACTTCAAATTTTAATATCCTTGATTTCTCAATCATCCAATTTGGACATTCAAATGGAAAATATTCTTCAATTTCTTCTTTTGTTTTCATTTCTAAATAACTTGGAATAATACTCTTTCCTTCAAAAAAATCTTCCATTTTCTCCATTTCATTTTGATTCACTTTTTGGTATTCTCCAATTCTGAAGCAAACATCAAATTTTTCCATTAATTCAAATATTTGTTCAATTAATTCAATTGAATAATCTTTCCAAATTTGTTTCAAATTGATATTTTCAAGAATTCCATTTTCAAAATATATTTTAAATTCAGGTCTAAATAATTCTGCCATCACTTGTTTTGTTAAAAATTTGAGTTGATAAATTAAAATATCTGATAATTTATTTGATTCTCCAAAATATCCACATTCTCCCCACATTGTTAATAAATTTAATGATCTTTTTATTAATTCTATATTGAAATTTCCTTTCCATTGTAACCTTTCTTCAAATTTGGTTAATTCAATTATTGGAACTTCTTTTTCATTTTCATCCTGATCTTTTTTACTTCCAAAATCATGTTTCATTTGTTGAATTTCATCATTAATTGTTAAATAACTACTCGGAACTCTTTCACCCATATATGAATGATTTGAAATTGTATCCCAGATTTTGGTTTGTAAATCTTCAATATTCTCAAGATTCATTGAACTTATTTCAATTATTTCAATTCCAAATTTAATATCCAATTCATTTAATATCTCTTGAATTTTCTCTCTTCTTTCTTGAATACTTTGATCATCTTGATTAACTGAATAATGATCCAAATGGGTTCCAACAATAAAGATTGTAAATAATGGTTTGTTTGTATTTTCATCCAAGTTATCTTTATTCAAATGAAACTTAAGAGATTCCAACCAAAATTTCAAACCATCCAATCCTTTTTCTCCTTCATTTATTTTCCAACAAACTAAAAATAATGATCTTGCAGATAAAAAATGATGATGATTATTATAATATTCATGTTGTCCTGCAAAATCCCAAACTGAAATATCCAATTCAATTTCTTTTCCTTTTGGTTTAATTTTATGATTTTGAATATCAATTCCATGAGTTGATTTATTTTCAATTAATCTATTCAATTTATCAATCCATTTATTTCTTTCATTTTCATTTTCACAATAATATTCAATTCTCCTTTTTGGTTTAATATCTCTAATTAATTCAAATCCATAATATTCTTTATCTTCAATCTTCTTCACATTTGATAAAATATTTAATTTCCATTGTTTATTTTCCAAAACAATTTCGTCAATTAATTCATTTTCTGATTCATCTTTAAATCTATGCAAATATTTTCCTTGTAATTGAAACCAATATTTTTTTTGTTTATCATTTTTTGTAAAATAAAGATATCCAATAAGAGGAAGTAAACAATCCAATAATGTTGTTTTTCCAATTCTTTCATATCCAACGATCATTAATTTTGATCTATAAATTGATTTTCCTGATTGAAGTAAATCAAGAATATAATCAATAATTTCTTGATTTGATTTTGATTGAATTTCAATTGGAAGTGTTTCTAATCCTTTTGTTGTTAAGAGTTGAATTTTTTTGTCATTGTATCCAAGTCTATGAATTCTATTTAAATTGTAATAATAGAAATTTGAATACAAATATCTTCAAAAATAAATAATAAAAATAAAAAATAAAAAAACTTGATTGATTTCAAATTCATTTTATCAGATCTATTGAGTGTTTGGACAATTGGATCAACATCTTGGGGTGTAAATGGATTGTCACATAACCTTTTGTATTCATTTTAGTCTTTTTGAAAAAGAAAGAAAAGAAAGTCAGAAAAAAGAAAGTCAGAAAAAAAAAAAAAAAAAAAATTAAAAAAAAAAAAATAAAAAAAAAAAAAAAAAAAAAAAGTTGTTTGGTTATAAAAAGTAAATGGAAAGAAAAGAATGTCAAAAAGAAGTACAATAAACTTTGAATCGAATTACTAGATTGAATAAATTGAGAAATTTCATTTCCTTGATTTGTTAATTGATTTCCTAATTTTATATTATTTTTAGTTCATTTGTTATATTCCCAAAAACCAAGAAAAAACCTTCAAGATTTATTTCTTTGATTTGATTCAATTTTGATAAAAAATTAGGAAATTCATTAATTTGATTATGTGAACCATTTAAGACTTCTAACTTGAAAAATTGTTCTATCATTTTTTTATTGAGTTGTTATTAGTACTATTGTTATTTGAAATAAGAAAGAGTTACCAATTTGATTTGAAATGGTTGAAATTTTATTAAATGAGAAATTGAGATGAGTCAAATTGATCAAATTTTCAATTTCAAGTGGAAAAGTTTCAAATTTATTGTTTGAAATATTAATATTTATTAAATTTGTCAGATTTCCTATTTGTTTCAAAAAAAAAATCAGCAATTCATGTCAAAAAAAAAAAAAAAATCTTACTAATTTGAATTGGTAGTTGAGTAAGATTATTTCTTGACAAATCCAAATGAATTAAATTTTGGAAATTTTCAAAAGAATTTTGAATTAAATTGAGTTGTAAGTTTTTGAAAAATAAATGAGTAATTTGATCTCTTGATTTTGAATTTAATGGAAAGAAATAAGATGGTTCCATTCCAATAAATGATGCTTGTTTAAGAATTGAGATATTTTTTCCATTTTTTCCAAATTCAATTGATTCTCGAAAAATTATATTCTTTTCTTCGATTGTATACTCCTCTATTATTTTGTAAGAAATCATTAATAAAGAAATTAAAATAAAGAAATAAAAAGGAAATCTAACCAGGTAAATCAAGTTCTTTTCTCAATTTTACTCTTGCTTCATTTTGATTTTTTAGGAACGATTCTATTAACTCAATAATTATCTTTTCTCCTCTATTTTTCATCCGTACAAGAACAGTTTTTCCATCACCATCTTTTTTGTCGAGATCTATTTCTCTTCCAAATGCAAAGAGATATTTCACTAATTCAATTTGTTCATTTTGACAAGCACTATAAAAAGGTGTTCGTCCATCACTCCTTGCTTTATTGATATCTATTCTTTCATCACTTAACAATAATTTCACAATTTCAATATTTCCTTTCCAACAACCAACATGAAAAGGTGTTTGACCGTATTGATCTGCTTTGTTGATTTCAACTCTATTATCATTTAATAATAATTTTACAACTTCAATTTGTCCATATTCACAAGCAACCCAAAAAGGTGTTGTACCATAACCTGTTCTTTTATTAACGTTAATCCTTTCATCATTTAATAGTAACTTCACAATTTCAATCTGCCCTCCTTTACAAGCAATATAAAAAGGTGTCTCATAATTTTTATTGACTTGATTGATATCAATCCTTTCATCATTTAATAATAATGTAATAATATCTATTTCTCCTTTTTCACAAGCAATATAAAAAGGTGTTTCTCCACTATTCAGTGCTTCATTGAGATCAACTCTTTCATCATTTCTCAATAACTTCACAATTTCAATATGCCTATTATAACAAGCACTCCAAAGAGGTGTTTCACCATTTGGTCTTGATTTCCTCACATCAACTCTATTATCATTTAATAGTAACTCCACAACTGCAATGCGTCCATTTCCACAAGCACTATGAAAAGGTGTAAAACCACTATAGTTTGCTTCATTGATTTGATTAATATCAACTCTATTATTATTTAATAATAATTTCACAATTTCAATGTGCCCTTCTTTACAAGCGATTAAAAAAGGTGTTTCTCGAGACTTATTTGCTTTATTGATATCAATCCTTTCATCGTTTAATAATAATTTAACTATTTCAATATTTCCTTCTCGACATGCAATATAAAATGGTGTTGTTGAATATTGAGAATCTTGATAGTTAATGTTTACAAGTTGTGGGTTTTGAAGTAATCTTCGAACTTCTTCAACTTTTCCATCCGAACAAGCTTGCCAGAGCTGTTCTTCCATTTGATCTTTTTGGTTTAAAAAAAATTTGAATTAATTAATCATTGAACTTCTCTATTATCAAATAAATCTCAAAGTCTTAAAATAATAAAAGAAGAAAAGAGGGGCATATCACATTTTAAAATTATTTCTATTATTTATTTAATTTCTTTATAATTTTTGAGTTAAGAGCTCTTTGGCATAATCAACATTTACTTTTTGATTTTTAATCATTTCTGAAGTGATCTAAAATATTATTTATTTAAAATCAGAAAAAAATAAAAATAAAAATAAATAAAGAAATAAATCAAAAAGAAAAAGAAAAGTTAGAAACCTGAGAAATAAGATGTTTTGGAACATTTGCAGCAATCGCAATATTTCTAGCATGTAATGACATATGACCTTTTTGAATTCCTTCAGTTGCTAATGCACGAAGAGCAGCAAAATTTTGTCCAAGTCCAATACAACAAATCACCTAAATTTTTTTTAAATTATTGAGTTTTGAAGGAGAAAATAAATAAAAAAATCAGAGTCAAATTGAAATTTGAAATTATACCATCGCTAAAGTTTTAGAATCTGGATTATTCATTAAACCAAGACAATATTGATAAACAGGATTTGTCATTAATGATCCACCTTTTGTTCCTACTGGAACTGGGATCTGATTTTTTTCATTTGAAGTTTTGTTTTTTTTTAGTTTTGAAACAAAAGAAATAAAAGAAACCTCTAATTCTCCATAAAGATATTTAGTTGATTGTTTTGTTTCAATTCTATAATTTGTTAAGGATCCATAGTAACCTTTCTTATAAACAACATAGCTATGTGCAGCTGCCTCTACAGCTCTCCAATCTTGACCAGTTGCAACTGCAACCGCATCTATTCCATTCATTACACCCTATTACAATTAATTATTCAAATTAAAATCATTTATATGATTTTGAAAAAAGACAAAAGAAAAAAAAGAAAAGAGAAATAAATAAAAACCTTATTTGAAGTGGTTGCTCTAAATTCATCATCTTCTGCAAATTGATAAGCTTCCAAAATTCGATTTGCAACTTCTTCTCCAGTAAAATTTTTATATGAAAGTTTTTCAACTGGAATTGAAAATGTTGCCTACCAGAAAAAAAAAAAAGAAGTTTGAATTAGAAAAGTTGAAATGAAAAAAGATTTAAGAAAATTGTCATCACTTTAGCAGTTCTTTTAACTGATAAATTTGATAAAATTTTTAATCCTATTCTACCTTCAGTAAGTTCTGTCAAAAATGGCGCTAATCCTAAAATTATTATAATTAATTGTGTTAAAAGAAGAAATATGGAATAAGAAAAGAGAAAAGAGAGAAAAAAAAATGAGAAATGAATGAACCTTCACAAACTGTATTCACAATATTGGCTCCCATTGCTTCACAAACATCAACTTCAACATGTACAACCAAATAAGATTGTCTATCTATTTTATTATTTATTTATTTTACTTTCAATAATAATAAAAACAAAAGAACTCACCTGCTGAAGTAGTTGTGGAACTTGGATTCCTTTGAGATCTAGGGATTATTCTTCTTACTAAAATATCTACAACTCCTCCACCTCGTTCACACATTCTTGGACAAAATTCATTTCCAATTTCAATAATTTGAGCTTTTGAATCGTTTATCTAAAAAAAAATTTATTTATTTATATATTTATTAAAAAATGAATATATAAATAAATTTGATAAGAATAATTATTTCAAACTTTTTTTTCAGCAAGATCAAGATCTTTAATATCTAAAATTTGAATTTGGCCAGCCAAGATACTTCTTTCTGAATGGGTTGCAATAAATCCTCCTCCTTCTGATCCAGTAATTGTCTGTAAATTTTTTGGGAAAAAAAAAATTGAACTAAACCAAGAAAGAAAAAGAAGAAAATTAATTAATCAAACCTTTGAAGCATTAGAAACAGCAGCAATCACAGAAGGTTCTTCAGTTGCCATTGGTACAACAAACAACTTTCCATTCATGACAAGATTCAATCCTAAACCAATTGGTAACCCAAGTGTACTAATTGTAAAATAATTTTATTTAATTAAACATTGTTTTTGAATTTTTTCAAAAAAAAAAACTTCAAAATATATACCCAACACAATTCTCAACCATATTATCAGCAATTGAAACATCTAAACCTTTAATTGGGAACTCATTTCCTGAACCAGTTTCATTTGCAAAAAGTGTTGGGTATTGTTCTTGAAGGATCTTTTGACGTTCTGCAACACCTTTTTTATAAAAACCTGACCAAGTTTGTGAATCTAAAAAGACAAAGAAGAAGGAAATTTAGGATCTGAAAAAGAATATTGAAAGACATCATTGAGTGAACTAAAGAACTGAAATCCAATCAATTCCTCAAATCAATCAATCACAAATAAAAGACATGTCACTCTTTTTTTTTCAAATTTTTTTCAAATTGTGAAATTAATAAAAACAAGAAATAAGAAATCTCTTTTGAAAGATAGTATCTTAGAACCAGATAATATAATAATAAGAAATAAAACATCAAAAGAAAAAAGAGTTTTTGAATTGATGGGATTATCTTGTAGATCCTGAAAAAAAAAGTCGATTATCAGGCCACTTTTCCAACTTTTTTTCACTTTTTGCAAAGATTTTTCAGGTTTTTAGTCTTTCATTTTAAAACAAAAGAAAAAAAAAATACATATCATTTTGAAAATTGAAAAAAAAAATCTCTTTTTTTTTGTTGTTTATGAGTGAGATAAAAAGTAGAAAGTTTGAATTAAAAATATGATAAAATTAGAATTTTTGAAGTAAAAGTTCGAAAGTTTTTTGAAAACAAAAAAATTGGGTTGCGAAAAGAAAAAGTCAGAAAAGATTACCAGCCATGTTTTTTTTTTTTTTTTTCTAATTTCTCAATTTTATTGAAACTTTTTTTCTCTTTGTCATTGATTTTCTAATCAACTCCTCAAGTCTCTGATATATCCTTTATATTTTCTATCAATCTCTCTAATTGATTACAATTATCATGTTTTAGTGATGCAAAACCTAAGAACAAAACAAATCTGATATAAAGGAAGTTTTGAAGAAAAAAAGTTGAAAATTTCTTTTTTTTTTTTTAAATATTTTCCAATCAGACCTCAGCCTTCATGGTTTCTTCTTGGGAGTTCAACTTGGGCCTTTCTTCCTGATATTTTGTTTCAGAGACTTTGTTTCAGAATGAATAGGATTTGGATTCATTGCAAAATGTCAATAATTAGTCAGACATCTCAATATACTTCGGAAAACTGATGGAAAATGGTTGGTTTCTTTGGAATGAGAACGAGATTTTCGTTGATCAAACCTTGATTCAGCAAAGAACAATTAATTAATGGTAATTTTTGTTCGTCAATTAACCTTATGTGACTTTACTTTACTTTTAACAATATATCTTTGAAATAGAGTGATGGATCAAATTGTAACGTTACTATTGTTACTGATTGCTTTTGTGATATCAAGTGTATTTGCTCAATGTGGACCTCCTCAATGTTATAATGGATGTACTGATGCCAGTCCTCTTGTTGATTTTGTCTTTATGGTTGACCTTTCTGATTCTATGGCTGACAATATTGATGCTGTCACTGGAGGTGAATTTTATTTTATGTTATGTTATGTTCTCTTATTTTACCTTGTTTTTGTAAAAAAACCAATGAATACTTGATTCAAAACCTCATCATTTCAAAACATGCATAGCTTTAACTTCCTTTGCTCAAAATCTTCAAACTGCTTCAATTAATCCATCTTATACAATTGTCACTTTTGCAAGTCTCCCTCGAGCATATCTCACTCTCCCACTCACTGTAATATTAAATTTCTGAACATTAAAAACAATATCCATTTCTTCTTTCAATCAAATATTTTTTTTTCCTTCTATTCATAGACATCTTTTGAAAGCTTTAAATATACAATGTCAATCCTTAGTACTGGTGGATATCGTGAAGCAGGATTGGAAACAATCAGAATGAGTTTAAACACTGCTTCAACAGGAAATCTCAACATTGCTTATAGATCAAATTCAAAGATAGTTTTAATTCTTTTAACTGGTAATTTCTACCATCATTTTCTTCTATTTTAATTATTAACCTTTTTTCTTTGAAGATGAGGATTCTGATCCTGCTGTTTATCCCGCAAATCGATTCCAAAATCCTACCTATACTGAGAAGCTTTACTCCGATTTGACTTCTCAATGGACACAATATCAAGATGAAATTAACACTGTTGTTGATGACATTATTGCAAAGGATGCCATGCTTTATTTAGTCATTTCTGGAGTCAATAGCAATGTTTATACAACACTTTCATTCAATCAATATGGAAATCCTAATCTTCAATCTCAAAATTCTGATTTTTCAAACTTTGATGCTGCTCAAACTTTGGCAAATTTAGTTAATGCTGGTAAAGGATATGAAAATTCAATTCAAGGAATCCTCCTTAAAGTTGGCAAAGTAGCTCGTGCTTTTGATGTGAATCAATTTATCTCAAGTAATTCCAATCTCATTCAAAACTTTTTTCTTCAAATTACTGTTGATATTTCAAAATGTGATACCTGTTATGATTATCCTTGTAATGGTTTAAATTGTCAAGCACCAATTAATGTTTGTGGTTGCAATGGAATTAGAAATTCTAACAAGACTAATGATCCTGAAGGAAAATGTTGTTTAAATTCTGAAATAGATTGTATGGGATATTGTTCAGGAAGAAGTGGAGGAAATTATAATTATGATTATTGTGGAGTTTGTACTTTAAATGGAGTTCTATCACCCCTCTGTGTTAAAGATCTTTGTAATAGCAAATATTATTTAACTGCCAAACCCATTGTCCCATACAAAACTGATGGATGTGATGATGCATTTGCAGCTGGTTATGTTGTTCAAAATGCTGATCTTTGGGCTCTTTTTAACAGTGTATCAGGATCAATTAAAACAAAAGCAGATATTTGCAATCATTATAACAATAATGGAAGATTTGAAAATAGATTCACATGTGAATTTGATGTTGCTTATTATAATTCAGCCAATGGAGTTTCAAATGGTTTAACACATTTCTTTGCAAGAAACCCACCTCGAACTGGTGCTCAATGTAAAGCAGGTACAAGAACTCCAGCTTCACCAATTCCCAAAAATTCTTGTGGTGTTTGTGTTACTTTCCCTGATGGTCCTCCTTTCTGTGTTAAAGATTGCAAAAATGAATGGGAAACAGATCCAACTAAAGTTGATTTCTACAATACTTGTAATCGTTGTGTACCTTATGGATCAGATTCAAATAATGACAAAGATGATTGTGGAGTTTGTAATGGAAATAATAATACCATGAATGAATGTTATGTTTGTGGTGGACCAAAAGGAAATGATACTTGTGGTCAATTTCTTTGTTTGAATGGACCCTGTGAAGAAGATTGTGATGGAGTTGCGAGAGATCCATTATTGAAGCAAATTGATGAATGTGGAAATTGTGTTTGGAAAACTGATATTAGGAATGGCAATTGTATTCAAGATTGTAGAGATATTTGGTATATGAACAATGAAACTTCTCCAAATCATGTTGATGAATGTAATAATTGTGTTCCTAAAACAATGGTTCGTGAAAATAGTTGTATTCAAGATTGCAAGAATGTTTGGGGAGGAAATGCAACGAATGATAATTGTAATCAATGTTTAAATCCTGGTGAAACACCTCCATATTCATGTCTTCAAGATTGTGATGGTAATTATTATCGTGATGGAATAGACCCAATTATTAAAAAAATTGATGATTGTGGTGTTTGTAATTTAATTGCAAATATGAATCAACTAAAAGATGCTTGTGGAATGTGCACCAATGTTGGAGGTTACAATTCAGCAACTGAATGTACTCAAGATTGTAAAAATGTTTACTCTCTTCCTGATACTTTGGATTGTTCAATTACTCAAACATGTCATCGTGCATTTATTGATAGTTGTGGTGATTGTTGGTTTGCAAATGAAATTGAAAAAAGGAATATGAATATGGATGATTGTGGAGAATGTCATGATGAAGGTGAAAGTGATCCAAATTGGAATTTATTAAAAAATAAAAACGATACCCAGGGAGTCTTTTGCTCATGTTTTGTTGATCCTGTTCCTTGTCCTTCACCTTATCAAGCTTTGACAACATGTAATGATGGAACTAGTTGTCCATCTCTTTACTGTCCAGGAACTTCTTCAGATTATCCAGATAGTTGTGGACTTTGTCCAAATAGTTCAATGTATAAGATGAATGTGGAATGTGTTGTGATCCACCAAATATTGAATGTAATCAAGATAAAGATAGTTGTGGAGAATGTTTTGGATTTGATAAACAAAAGACTTTAAATCCTTGTGGAGTTTGTAATGGAACAAATTGTACTGTTGATTGTTTAGGAGTACCTTATGGAACAGCTGTTATTGATTGTAAAGGCATTTGTAATGGAGCAGCAGTTCTTGATTGTAAAGGTATTTGTAATGGAAATTCAAATTGCAGTCAATGTGGAAATGGAGTTCAAGATGAAGGAGAATCATGTGATCTTGGAACAGAAAATGGAGTTCAAGGAAGTGGATGTTCTCTTCAATGTGAATTAGTTACAGGACAAAATAACCCTGAACAAGATAATCCTGGGCAAAGTAATGCAAACCAAAATAATACAGGTAAAGTTGTTGGAGGAGTAATTGGAGGAATTGTTGGGATTGTATTATTAGTTTTGGCAGTAATTATTGGTTTCATATATGTCAAATCAAAAGGCAAATTCACAAATGAATTCAAGAAAACTGATGATTCTCTTACTTCAAATTCGATTCAAGAGATTGAATTTTCTCCAAAAAAGTCAAAAACATCAATATTTCAAATGAAAAGTAGGTCATCAAGTCAAAAAAATCTCCAAGAAATTGAAGTTGATGATCTTACAACTCAAAGTATTGTTTTATTTTTATTCTGTCTTTCCTTTCAATTCGAAATCCAGAGCGAATTAAAAAAAATAAAATAAAATAAATAAAATAAAAAATTCTAGTTGGAAACACAACATTGATGAATACCAAATTTGAGGTTGCAGTTCCAGGATTTATGAAAATTGATTTTGTTGATCAAATTAGAAAAGATGAAAAAATTGGAGGTGGTGGTGCTGCTATTATTTATAAAGGTGTTATTTTAGATTCAAAATTGAGTGAGGTTGTCTTTTCTTTCTTTTCTTTTCTTTTCTTTTCTTTTCTTCTTTGTTTCAATTCTTTTTTTTTTTTTTTTTTTTTTTTTTTTTTTTTT
>Ga0209960_1001355_pt1 | contig 33378 bp, 31 predicted proteins | sample ThiBiot_500_plan_2_FD_183947 | JGI IMG/M metagenome (GOLD analysis project Ga0209960, IMG submission 183947) | Wastewater bioreactor microbial communities from Cape Town, South Africa - Thiocy_expt_500_plan (SPAdes) | ecosystem: Engineered > Bioreactor > Thiocyanate-remediating >... | reverse complement strand
AAATAAAATGGAAGAAAAGTACCAAGAATGGTTGTATTTTGAGTTAATAAAATATTTGATTCTCGAGAAGAATCATTCGTTAATTTTTCTTTTTGTTTCTGATTTAATTTTAATTTTGAATTTTTAGTTCTTCCATGATAAAAAAAAAATAACGAAAATTTACCTTTTTTCTCAAAAAGAAAAGAATCAATAAGACAAGGATAATTAAAGCTAATAAACCAAAAGTAACACCAACACCAATTCCAACTGCTTGAGAATTTTCACCTTTTTCATTTTGAGATAAATTACAAGTAAATCCATTTCCTGAATATCCTTCTTTACAACTACATGAAAAAGTTCCGAGAGTATTTGTACAAATTGAATTTGAATCACATCCACCATTATTAGTTAAACATTCATTAATATCAGTTTCACAATATTTTCCCATATATCCAGTACAAAGACACCTTGAAATTCCTCCTGTCGATGCACAAATTTGTTCATTATCACATTTTCTAATTGAACAAGATGGTTCACAAGATTTAGTAATACTCCAAGATGCAGTGATATTATCATTATTTAATAAACAAATTGCTTCTCCTTTTTCATTTGGAATTGGAAGATAAGAGGGTGCATTTTCAAATACATAATAATTTGTTGAACAATTTGAATATGATGTTTCATTAATTTCCATTGATAAATATTCACTTCCATTTAATGGTAAAGTTGTACATTTTATTTCTATTTATTTGATTTATTGATTTATTGATTTATTATTATTTTTTTAAATAAACAAATAAACAAATAAAAATTACTTTGACAAGTATTTGAAATCTCATCTAATAAAAATCCAAAATCACAAGGAAGACAAATTAAATTTTCAATATCAAGATAATGATTGAATAAATCACATTCACAATCAGTAATTGATGAGCTTGCTAATTCGCTTGTTGTATTTTGAGGGCAAGAAAGACAAGTTGTTTCATTAAATGAATATTCATTTTCATTACATGGTGAACATTCAATTCCATTTCCAATATATCCTGGTTTACAATGGCATTCATAACTTCCTGGTATATTTGTACAATTTGCATTAACATTACATCCTCCATTATTCTCCAAACATTCATTAATATCTATTCATTTATTGGTTTTGAGTTTTGGGAGAAAAAGAAGAAAAGAAAGAAAGAAAGAAATACCATGACAAGAACCAGAAATTGAACCCCAATTACCATTTGAACCAGATTGAATACAATTTCTAGTAATTATACCATTATAACCATTAATACAAGTACCATTAATTGGTTGCCCATTTGCTAATATTTCATCCCATTCTGCTTTGCCTTCATTTGCAATATATGGACAATTTACAACTAATCAATCAATCATTTCCCCCCATGAACTTAATAAATGAAAGAAAAAAAAAATTCAAAGAAAAAAAAATTAAACCTATTTCACAATTAGTACCATTATATCCAGCTAAACAACCACAACTAAAGGTTCCATTCAATCTTGTTGAACATTGTCCTCCATTTAAACATTGATTTAATGGGCAACTTGAGTCTAAAATTGGGTTTAGTGATTCATTATTTTATTTCTTCAAAAATTAAAAAAAATTATTACCACATTCACTTTTCGAAGTAGAATAATCACTCAATGCTACAGAAGAATAAACAATAATTGGACAATCCCAATAATTGTCAGTAAGGTACCTATCAGTTTCGAAAAAAATTGTTTATTTCTGGTTTATTTGAGCAAAAATGAAAGTCAATTAATTACAATCGACCTAATGGTAAATTTAAAATGGAAAGTGGAATTGTCCCAGAAAGTTGGTTATTATTAAAATATCTAAAATAGAAAGGATTAAATTTAATATTGAATTTTATATTTAAAGAAATAATTGGACTGACAAAGATTGTAAATTTGTTAAGCTCCTAAGTTGTGTTGGGATTGTTCCTGAAAGTTCATTATCATTGAGACCCCTAAAGTTCAAAATATTTTAAATTTAATCTTTTTGAAATGAAATTGTATTATTACAGCTGTTGTAAATTTGTTAATTTCCCAAGTTGTGTTGGAATTGTCCCTGAAAGTTGGCTAAAATATATAGCACTAAGATCAAAGAATTGAATTAATTATAGTATATGTAAATCAGTAATTGTATTATTTTACAGATTGAATAAATTTGTTAGGCTCCCAAGTTGTGTTGGAATTGTCCCTGAAAGTGGATTATTGTCGAGAATTCTAAGATAAAAAGAATTGAATTTAATTAATATATAAAAAATTAAAATTGAATTTTTACAGTTGTTCTAAATTTGTTAAGCCACCGAGTTGAGTTGGAATTGTCCCTGAAAGTTGATTATCAAAGAGAACCCTAATAATTAAAGATGTTAGCCATTCAAATTAGATTCAATATATAAACGAAAAATCATATTTTTACAGATAATGCAGATTTGTTAAGCTCCCAATTTCAGTTGGAATCGTCCCATTTATTTTGTTATCATTGAGAATTCTAAGATAGAAAACATTGAATTTAGTTTAATTTAACAAATAAATCAATTATATTTTTTTACAATTGTTGTAAATTTGATAAATTCTCAAGTTGAGTTGGAATTGTCCCAGAAATTTGATTACTACCGAGATGGCTAAAATAGAAGTCATTAAATTTCATTATATCTATAAGTTAATAAGAGTATTTTTACAGCCCCTGTAAATATGGTAAGTTCCCAAATTGTGTTGGAATTGTCCCAGAAAGTTTATTCGTATAGAGATATCTAAAATAAATGGAATTGAGTTTCGTAATATTTATCAATGAATAATTGTATTTTTACAAAACTTGTAAAGATGTGAGACTTCCAAGTTGAGTTGGAATTGTCCCAGAAAATTCATTATCATAGAGATATCTAAGGTAGAAGGAATTTAATTGAATTCAATATAAAAACAAAGATTGAATTTGTTACATATATTGTAAATTTATTATATTCCCAAGCTCAGTTGGAATTGTCCCATTCAGATGATTAGTATATAATTGCCTAAGATAATTTATTATTATTATTAAATACATGGATATCAATATTGAATTTGTTTTACAGAGCTTGTAAATTTATTAGGTTCCCAAGTTGAGTTGGAATTGTCCCTGAAAGTGGATTATTATAGAGAGCTCTAAAGATAGAAAACATTAAACTAAATTATATAAATCAAAATTATTAAGTTAAATTAAATTAAATCCAAATTAATTACAGATATTGTAAATTTAATAATTTCCCAAGTTGTGATGGAATCGTCCCTGAAAGTTGGTTATTAAAGAGTAATCTAAGATAGAAGTTTGAATTCAATTTTGTATCAAAAAGTTAATAATATTATTTTTACAGCTGTTGTAAATTTGTTAGAGATCCAAGTTGGGTCGGAATTGTCCCAGAAAGTGAATTATCATTTAGAATTCTAAGATTGAATACATTTGAATTCAATAGATAAAAATAAATAACTAAATTTTTACAGAACTTGTAAGTATCCTAAGCTCCCAAGTTGTGTTGGAATCGTCCCAGAAAGTTGATTAGCATAGAGAACTCTAAAAATAGAAGTCATTGAAGTCATTATATGTAATTAAATAATGATTTTACAGAACTTGTAAATTTGTAAAGCTCCCAAATTGTGTTGGAATTGCCCCTAAAAATGTATTATAATTGAGGACCCTAAGATGGAAGATATTAAATTGGGTTTCATGTAAGTGAAAAAAATGTATTTTTTACAATTGTTGTAAATTTATTAAGCTCCCAAGTTGTGTTGGAATTGTCCCTGTGAGTGAATTATGAAAGAGATCTCTAAAATAGAAGAAATTAATTCAAAAATATATAAATGAACAATTGTATTTTTACAGAACTTGTAAATTTGTGAAGTTCCCAAATTGTGTTGGAATTGTCCCTGAAAGTTGATAATTCTCTAATTTTCTAAAATAGAAGGCATTGAATTTAATAAATACACATCTAGAAATCATATTAATTAACTCAAAAAATACAATATTGTAACTCTTTGAGGGTTTGAAGAATCACAAGTCACTCCAGTTTTTCCACATAAATCATTTGCAGTATTCCAACTCAACTTTCCTTTTGATGTTAATGAATTATACCAATTCACTAAGATTGTTTGCTCGTCTGGATGCAGTGCTCCTATGTTAAAAAAAAGAAGAAATCATTTAATAATAGAACGGAAAAAAAAAAGAGAAGAAAAATGAACCTAATGAAACTTGAATTAAAAGACAAACAACCAAGATCAAGATGTTGATGTTCAGGGTCCATTTTAGAGATTTCATTTTCATCATTGAGTCCTGATGTTTTCCAATAACAACAGAGACAACTTGAATAAAACAAAGCTTTGAAACTTAATTATATTATCATAATTTCGAACAATCCAGTTAGTTAACCATTGGGGTTAGTTCTTTGTACTTATGATAATTTCGTCTAAATTGCTTTCTTTTCATCTCATTATTTCAGTTTACTCCTGCCATCTCCTTCTTGATAACTTGAAAAGAAAAAAAGTTGCTGCATTTGTATCTATTTTTTTTTTTGATTTGAAATGTAAATAAAAGATTAAAGTATGATTAGGATTGAAAAGAAACTTACAATAACTTATAAAAGATCTATGCTGAAGAAATTGTTTTGGAGAAGAGATTTTGAATAAATGCATTGCCATTTTTTTTTTTTTTTTTTTTAATTTTGAAAGAATCACTGGAATCACAAAGTTCGAATCTTAACACCAAAATCTTAATTTATACACTTTGAATATGTACTAAGATGAGAAATTGAATTGAATTGATGAACTGATTAATTGAATTTTCTTACTTATGTTTGATTTTTTTGATACATTGATCAAATTTCTTTCTTTTTTTTTAATTTTTTTTTTTTAAATTTTTTTATAAAAAAAACAATAGATATCATTGAAAATGGAATCAACATTGCCAATAGAACCATCATTGGAAACAAAATTGCATTTTATATCAATTCTCAAAAAAGGAAGAGTTAAAAAGGTTGCAAAATTACTCAAAAATAACCCACAAATGCACATCAATTGGAAAGATCCAAATGGCTGGACACCTTTTCATTATGCTTGTGAAAAAGGACACATTGAAGTTTTCAAGCTGTTATTCAATGATGAAAGAGTGGATCTCAATCAATCATTAAATGTAATTGGTGTCACACCATTTTATCTTGCTTGCGAAAAAGGACATATTGAGATTGTGAAAATATTATTAAATGATGAAAGAATTAACATCAATAAAGCAAATGTTGATGGCGAAACACCTTTTTATATTGCCTGTGAGAAAAAGCAAATTGAAATTGTGAAATTGTTATTAAATGACGAGAGAATTAATATCACTGAAGCAAACAAGAATAAGGCAACACCTTTTTATGTTGCTTGTCAATTTGGACATGTTGAAATTGTGAAAATATTATTAAATGATGAAAGGATTGATATAATGAAAGAAAATAATGATGGTCAAACACCTTTTTATATTGCTTGTGAAAAAAAGAAAATTGAAATCGTCAAATTGTTACTCAATGATCAAAGAGTAGATATTAATCAAGCAAATAATAATGGAGTGACATCTTTTTCTATTGTTTGTGGAAAAGGACATATCGATATTGCGAAATTATTATTAAATGACAAAAGAATTGAAGTGAATAAAGTAGATATCCATGGTTGGACACCTTTTTATATTGCCTGTGAGAAAAAACGAGTCGAAATTGTTAAATTATTATTACATGATCAGAGGGTTGATATCAATTTCCCAGAAAATCAAATTGGTGCAACGCCTTTCTTTGTTGCTTTTTTATTTCAACACATTGAAATTGTGAAGTTATTATTAAATGATGCAAGAGTTAATATCAATAAACCGGATAAAAAAAAACCTTTTTATTTTGCATGTGAACGTGGACTCACTGAAATGGTCAAATTATTACTGGAAAACGAAAAAGTGGATGTGAATAAAGGAGAAAATGATTGGGAAACTCCTCTCTTGATTGCTTGTGAAAATGGACATACCGAAGTTGTGAAATTGCTATTAGCTGATCAAAGAATTGAGATCAATAAACAAAATGGCTACGAAAGAACACCCCTGTTAATTGCTTGTCAAAAAGGATATCCTGAAATCATAAAATTGTTGATAAGTGATGAGAGAATTGATATAAACAGTGCAGATGATATTGGTTTCACACCTTTTTACTGCTCTTGTTATTCTGGAGATATCGAAATTGTAAAATTGTTCCTGAAAGATAGAAGAGTTGATCCCACTAAAGCAATTAAAAATGGCGAAACACCTTTTTTTGTTTCTTGCCAAGTTGGACACATTGAAATTGTAAAACTACTATTGAATGAAAAAGGTGTGAATGTTAATGAAGTAAATTCTGATAATTGGGCACCTTTGCATTATGCTTGTGCTTATGGATATTTTGGAATTGTGCAACATATATTGGCAAGGGGAAGAGGAGTGAATTTAACTATTCAAAATAATGAAGGAGAGACTCCAATTGATATTGGAATTGAAAGAAAAAACGAAAAAGAAAAATGCATTTGGGAAAGCGAAGAAAAATTTCAAGAAAGGAAAAAAAATTGTGCAAAGATTGTTGAATTATTAGAATCATTTGAAAGAGATCCAATTGAAACAAAAATCAAATTGAGAATACAACTAGATTTAGCTGGTATGATATTTCTTTTTTTTTTTTTTTTTCAAACTCACTTTTAACTTTCTTTTTTTTTTTAAAAAAAAAACAATAATTCAAGATGATGATGCTGCTTCAGTTTATTCACTCGTGATTCTTCTTTCTGATCAATATTTGAATATCAAAAAAGATTATTAATTGGAATAAAATCTGTAAATAACAAGAATCCAAGATGAAGGAATTATAATCAAATAAATGAAAAATGAAAGGACTTCACATGTTGACTAACTCTTGTTTTTTTTTTTTTTTTTGATTTTTTCCCAAGTTTTTTTTTGTTTGCAACTCAGTGATCTTTGCCTTTCGTTCTTATTTGATAGATAGATGATCCAATTTTGAAGAGGAATTGTTAATTGGCGTTTGTTCTCTTTGAATTGAATTGAATTGAATTGAATTGTTTGATCTGATAATTTCTGATGAAAAGGTTTGACTGGGAAGATTGGAGTTGTAATTATTAATAAAAAAAAGAAGAAAAAAAAAACACTTAAATATGTTTCAAAATTTTTGAGAAGTTTTTAATGTGATTCCTTTTGAAGTTTCAATAAGGTATTCTCATTTTCAAGTTCTTTGACTTTGTTTCGAAGCTCTCTTAATTCTTCATTGGCTATGAGAATTTGAAATACAATTAAAATATTTTTTTTTAAAAAAAGGAAAGAAAAAGGATTTACCTTTTTTAAGAATATCAGATTTTGAAAAACTTTTATCAGAATCAAATAAAAGTTCTCTTAAGGTTTCATAATTTACTTTCATCATATCTCTTCTTTTTTGTTCAGCATTCTTATGAGTAGACTTTCTGACACCAACACCTAGAACTGGCTCTGAATTTGCTTTGTGACCTAAAACTCTATTGATTTGTTTTATTTTATTATCTTTTTTCTTGACTTGGTGATTTGATAATAAAAAAATTACTCAGCACTTCCATCCAATAAATTTTGATAGTTGCTCTTTGAAGTTAATTTTAAGATTTCCTCTGGAGTCAAAGTTCTTTCCTTATCAGGAACTAATAAGAACAAATCAAATTATTATATTTTTAGAAAAAAAAAAAAAAAAGATAAATGAAGAAAGGAAAGACCTTTAATTAATGGTCGGAGACTTGGTGAGGACTTGATTGGTGTTTGAGAAGGAGATAAACTTGGAGATAATCGGGGAGATAGAGGAATGAAGTTATCCATATAGGGGCTATGTTGCATCAAAGGGCTTTGATTTGGTTTTTTGGGAGCTTTTGGATGTTTTTGATTTAAAGGTTTATTGGGCATTTGTGGAGGTAACATTGGAGAACTGAGAAGTTCTCTAATATCTGACATTGAATTTGGATCTTGCATCTTTGAGAGAGAAAAAAAGATTAATAATCTAATAATTATAATTTTCTTATTAATATGAAAAGATAAAGAATTTACCGAAGTTCTTCTTGGAACTACTGCAGGAGAATTTGATTCCTTGATCTTTTTTGGTGGAGGACAAGAAAATGTTGAAGAGGATTTAGTTTTCCTTGAACTAGATCTAAAGGTTAATTATTAAATAAAAGTAATAAATTTCTCATTCTTCAGAAAAAAAAAAAAAAATTCAAACCCATTAGGTAACAAAGCAGGAGAAGTCAAAGGAGTAAGTTGATTCTCATCAAAATTTAAATCACTTTCAGTTGGTCCAAAAATTGGAGAAAAGAAATCCAAAAGAACATCTTGAATATCAAATTGGTTCGGAGTTTGACTTATTTGATTCGAATCTTGATCTTGACTTTGTACATTGATATTTACATTATTTTGTTGTTGTTGTTGTTGCTGTTGAAACTGAGATTGAATTGTTTGAATTTCATTAACATGAGAATAAGATACTTGGTTCTCAACATGAGTTTGACCTTGAACTCTTACTTGATTCCTCACGGGGTTATTATTACTATTATTATTCATCGAAGCATGGTTTTCATTTTCCAAAAAAGAGTATCCAAAGTTCTCATTTCCTTCAAATAACAAAGAAGAGGGAGTATAAGGAACAATCTTATGTTGAGTCTTTAAAAGCTCATTGTTTTCTTCATAATAAGTTGGGTCCGAATGGTGGGTTGGAACAAGCTCGAACTCATAGCTGCTGAACTCCTCCTCCAAGTCAGAAACCGACATGTTTTTTTTTATTTTTTATAATTAATCACCCACGCATTTGAATTTTTCTTTCAGATTCCCTCTTGCTATCAATCAATTATGCAATATATTCTTCTATCCCAAGGCTTATATTTCATGAATCAACTTCAATCTCTTTCTTCGCATCAATTAGTCTTACAATTCTATGTTCAAAGATAGGAAACTTCTAATTTCTCGAAGAATTCTTTCAAGGCGATGTCAGGGAATTGATTGCCAATTTTTGCCTGTTCTTTGAGCAACTTGATTATAAGACCTGATTCAAACTGTACTTGATGCATTTACTACTGCTATCAAGATTATTTATCTCACCTTCAATTCTTTCTTACAATCACACGTTCAGAGATTTATAATTTCTTTACCAATTCTTTCAAGGCAATGTCTTGGAATTGATCAGAAAACCTTTAGAGTTTTGAACAATCAGCTTATTAGACTTAATTCTTCGCTAATTATATGGATAGAACCCAATACCTTCTTGATTTAAGAATTTATTCTCTCGCCTTCAAATTCTCCTGATCAAAATCAAAATTATCAATCACAAAATTCAGAAGTTGCTCCTTTGATATTTTTGGTCTTGTGGATCTCCAACAAGTTCAAGATATTGTTTTTTTAATTCTTTCAGCTTGATACTTTCTATCGTTTTTCATTTGAAAATCCAGTTATGTTTCGATGGTTTTTGATTTCTTTCTTTCTTTCTTTCTTTTTTTTTTTTGCTTTGTAAGTCAAGTTTACTAAATGTTTGCTTCATTTTAGACCGCATTTGTTGAAGAATTTTATCTATAATGGATATCAACGCCAAAGTTTCATTTCATTAATAATTTCATTGCCAAGTTCAACTATAGTATTAAAATTGGGTGGCGACTTCATTATCAAAGTTTGGGCTTGCTTTGCAGGAATTCTGCTTGATCAATTATTCAACTCCCCAAGAAAGTGTAGTTTTGTAATTTTAATTAATTCCTTTCAAAAATGATTTCGTATTTAAAAATGAATTTTCGATCAAATTTTTTTTTAGGTGATGATTCCAACTTTCAAGTTTGAAGTATTCAACATTCTTTTTTTTCCACCATTCTCCACTGCTTATGTAAGCTCTTCTTATTTGTTAATTCTCTTGTTTCTTGATAATTAAGACAATGTATTCTTCATTTCTTTATTTCTTTTATTTTGGATTGAACCTTTTTTTTTCTCAACTTTTGTATTTATTGTGTTTGTAAAGTTTTTAATTTTTATATTTATTCAAGTGCCCCTGATTTTTTTCTAATTGTCTTAAATCTTCAGCTCAACTTTTCCCTCAAAATTTTTTTGTTTATTTCTTTTTGCTTACAAAATCAACTTTTCAAAAAAAGAAAAGTCAACTTCATTCAACTCGATCAAAACTCTCTTTTGCTTACCAAATCAACATTTCTCTCTTTCAATTTGGTTCACTTGTTCTCCTTTTTTGCCCCCTTGTTTTAATTCCAGCATGGTATTATCCAATAAAATCATAAACAACCCCTCATCAATCCATAATAATACAAATCCAACTCTTTCCAATGATTTATTTTCGATGTTTTCTATTCTTTTAGATCCTTATATATTCTATCCTATTCTATTCGATCACTATGAAACATTATCTTTCCTCCTTCACTCTCTTTCTCTCTCATTCAACAAATCATTTAAATAAAAATTCAATGAACAAACAATGAAGATTTCATCTCTTTTATTTCTTTCTCTTTTTCTTCTTCAAATCTCTTTAGTTCAATCCATTGGAACATATGATAATTCTCTTCAATTACTTTCAAGTTATGACTATGTTCTTCATTGGACTGTTGCTTCAGATCGAATTCATTTTGCTATCACAGCAAATCTTCTCACTGGAACTGTATTTCTTTTCTTTTTCTCTTTTCCTCTTTTTCCTTTCTCTTTTTTCTTTTTCTTTCTTTCTTTTTCTTTTTCTTTTTCTTTTTCTTTTTCTTTTTTTTTTCTTTTCTTTTTTTTTTTTTTAAAATTTACATCTCCAAAAACAAAAACAAATTAAATTAATAAAAAAGGATACTTGGGTTGGATTTGGGATAGGAACAGGTCAATCTCCTCAAATGTATTCTGGTGGTTCATGTTCTGATGCAATTGTTGCTTCTGTCAGCTCAAATTGTCCTTCTCTAGCAACTGATTTTGGTGGTGTTGGATGTGTTGATGATTTATGGTGATTCAATGATTCTTCCCTTCCTTTCTTCACTTTTCTTCAATATTTCCTAATATTTCCTAATATTAGGATTTGTGGGAGACCAAGTAATTTGCTTCAATACAAAGATACTACTCAAAATGTTGATGTTGTTTCTCTTTCCAAAATATCAAACACAATAGGATTTGAGTTTGTTCGTATGGTATATTTTCTTTCTTTTCTTTCTTTCTTTTTTTGTAAAAATGATCAATAACAAAATCTGAAGAAAAAAAAAGCTTGATACTGGAGACTCAACTCAAGATCGTGTGATCACTTTAGGATCAGACACAAACATCATTTTTGCAATTGGAGAGAACAGTGATGGTACTTACGTTCATCATTCTGATAGAGGCTTTAGAACTTTGAAATTTGAATTACCGCGTATAATTTTTTTATTTTTTGATTATTATTATTATTTTTTTTTTTTTGTTATTATGAAAATAAGAAATAAATCAATAAAGCCACTCCTACACCAACCCCAACACTTGGACCAACTTCAACCCCAACCCCAACTCCCACACCAACAAATACTGAAATTCCAACTTCTACTCCTTCAACTACACCGACATCTACTAGCTCACCTACGAATGCTCCTACTCAACCACCCAATTCTCCTCCTATCTTTGGAAAGCCTGCAACTTTTAGTGCTTTGAATGGTGACTATTCTGCTGTCTGGTATTACAATGAAGGTATTTCCTTCTCTCTTCCTTTCTTTCTTTCTTTTCTTATTTTCTTTTATTTTCTTTTTTCGATATCAATAATGAAATAATAATGAAAATTAATTAGAAAAAACTCAAGTATCAGTTTCTGTAACTGCAAAAACAAATGGATGGGCTGCTTTTGGAATTGATTTGGATGGAGAAATGCCAGGTGTTGATGCTGTTCTTGCTTATTTTGATGATTCCAATCAATTTAAGGTATTCATTTTTTCCTCTTCTTTTTTTCAATAAATAATGAATGAAATAAATAAATAAGATTTATCGTGTTTGGGCTTCAATTCATGACACTCCAGCTCCAGATGACGTCTCTCATCTCTCATTCACTTCAGGTTCTAGAAATGGTGAATTTCTCAATTTCAATTTCACACGAAATGTTACTCCAGATGATTCAAATGATGTTGCTATCACAAATGATACAACCCTTTACCTTCTTTATGCTGTTGGACCTGTTGAATTCAATACTTATACAAAGCATACTCAAAAAGGATCTTCTAAAGTTGACTTTTTTGTTTCTGATGAAAATAATGAAAATCCTGATTCATCACCAAGAGCACCTAATTATTATGTTCATGGAACCTTTATGATGATAGCTTGGATGTTTTTCTTAGGAACTGGTATTATCTTGGCTTTCAAATATAAAGAATTCTTCAAATTTTGGTTTCAACTCCATGTTTCCTTTCAATTTCTTGGGTCATCTTTTGTCATTACTGGATTTGCTGTTATAATTAATTGTATATCCTTTTTTTCTCTTCTTTTCTTTCTTTTCTTTCTTTCTTTTTTTTTTTAAAAAAAAACAACAAACAATGAAATAATAGATATAGGATATTTTAGAGTATCTGCTCATTCTATTCTTGGTTTAATCGTTTTCATAGGTCTATGTATTCAAATTATTTTGGGTATCATTAGTCATTAGTATCCTTTATTTTCTCTTTTTTCTTTCTCTATCTTTCAATCATAACTTTTTACAAATGTAGTTCAGAAAAAGTAAGACATCAAGTACATTTAATTCATCGATGGGTTGGAAGATTTATATTCTTACTTTCCTTTGTCACAATGATTTTGGGTATCAATATGATTGGAGGAACGCCTGAGTTATATGCTTTAGTATTTTCTTTTTCTTTCTTTTTGTTTTTGTTTTTCTTTTCTTTTTCTTTTCTTTTTTTTCTTTTTCTTTTTCTTTTCTTCTTTTTTCAATAAACAAAAAATATCAAATAATAAAGGTTAGTGTTTGGTTCGTAATCATTTGTGTTCTCCTTTGTATTCCTATAGGCTCAAAGTCAATCCAAGATATTGATATGGATAAACCTGAAACTACAAAGGAATCAGTTGGATTTTTTTTATTTTTTTTCTTTCATTTTCTTTTATCATTTTTCTTTCTAATATTAACACCAATTAAATAGAAGTTAACGACAAAAGCAAAGGTTGTTCTTTCACTTTATGTTGGTTCATCATTTATCTTAGTTGTTGCTGTTGTTATTCTCTTATGGACTCGAGTTTATTGTAACTTTTTTTAATTCTTTTCTTTTCTTACTCGCCAACTAATCATCACATAAAACATTTTAGTGCAATAACTTTCAAATAAATTGGTTGAGTCAATCAATCAATCAGAAGGCTAACCATAGCAATTATAATTTTGGAAAACAAAGATAAGAAGAAGAAAAAAAAAGGAAAAAGAGAAAGATGTAAAGATTTTCAAAATTTCAATACAATTCTATATATTTTCCTCTGTTATTTTTGATAATTTAAAGTCTTTTCTTTAACTTCGATTATATCGATTTCCATCTCCTCTTCTTGTATAATCTTTCCATTCATCATCTTTCCGAAGTTTATAGGTTTCTTCATCAGCTTCTTGTTCTGAATCTCTCAAAAGTTTTTCTTCTTTTTCACGAGCCATTCTCTCTTCTTGTTCAGGACCTCCACCTGTTAGAACATTTCCTCTTTGCATTTCTAATTCTAAATATTGATCAATTGTCATTGTGGGTTGAGTCCAACCAGGTCTAAAAACTTGTTGTTGGAGAACTTCTCTTGTATTTTTAATTACAATTGGTTTAAAAGGTTTCTTTACTTCTTTAGTATCAGGTTCTGAAGGTTGTTTTGATCCTTGAGATTCATTTTGAAGTTTTAATTGTTCCATATGTTGAAGAATTTGAATTTCTTGAGCCAAAACACTTAAATTATCAAAAGATTTTTCAATACAAAGATGAATTAATGTTAAAGTATGATCTCTATCAACTTCTTCATCATTATCCTCTCCTTCATGTTTTTCAGCATTCTTCTTTCTTGCTTCCTCAAGTTGATTTAATTTTAAATTTAATTCCTTTGTTCTTTTATGACGAGAAATCTTTTCTTCCCTTTGTTGTTCAATTGTTTTAGGTCTTGGATTTTCAATCTTCTCATAACTTTCCTTTTGGAACTCATTAAATATTTCATGATTTTGACAAGTTAACAAAAATGTATTTAAAAAATTCATTGAAGACATCACAATTTTCATTCTATCACCTCCAGATACTTTACTATAAAACTCTGATAAGTAAAAATCAACTAAAAGGAACTTTAAATCTGAAGTTGAGATATCTTCTAAAATTTCATTTTTACTAAAAATTGAAAGTTTTTGAATTAGTGAAGAAGCTCTAAGGAGATGTTGGATTGCTTGTTTTACATCACCCTATTTTTAAAAATTAAATGAAATAATGTTTTGAATAAAGAACAAAGAAATAAAGTAAATATAATAAAAGAAATACTTGATATGAAGGATCTGATGAACTTAATGAACTATTTTCAATTTTTTGATAGAGTTCTTGAGCTTTTGAAAACTCGAATCCAAGTGTTGTTCCACTTTCTTCTTTTTCATTCATTGTTCTTCTCTAAACTTCTATTTTATTTATTATTATTAATACTTTAATACAATAATTTATTTGAATTTTTATTCTTCTTTTATAATAAATTTCTTTCTTGAAAAAATATTTGTAATCACAAATGAATATGGAAATAATAATTCCAAATTCATAATTCCAATTTGTTATTTCATCATATTATCATTTATTGTATTCAGTTTATATTCTTCTCAAAGTGTATTATCAATCCATATTATTACTAAGTTTGAGAAAGAAATTCAATTGAATATATAACTTCTTCAATTCGTCTTCGTATTGAGTTTGAATAGCAAATGTCGAGTTTTCAATAACAGTCCTTATAATTCAATTTTCTTCACATTATTCATTCATCAGCTTCAATTATTCAGTTTCATAAGTTCCTTCTATTCCTTCTATTGCATCTTATTCCAAGTTCTCAGTTATAAGCTATACGTTATCAAAATTGGAATATATATTAGAAGAACAGGAATTCACTTATAAAAATTATAACAAAATGGGAACAAGATTATAACAAGATTACAACGAGATTGTAGAACTCAAAGAAATTATATATAAGATATCTTAGAAAGGTTTTGATATCATTAATGTTATAAGTTATAAGTTATATTATGAGTTTGAATATAATGGAGTTATAAGTTGATTATAATTGGAGATAATCGATAACTTATTGAATTTCTCTCTCTCAATTCAATCACTGACTTGCTCGATTATAAAAGATATGAAAACGATTATAATGATATTATAAGATGATACACTCAATATTGTAATAAAATTTATAATATTTGAATATTTGAATATTTGAATATTTGATAGAGTTGTTGATATTTGATTAAAAGTTGATTAAAATCTGAAATTATCGAAATTTTTCTAATTGATTATCGAAATTCTTCTCTAAACATTTCAATCAAACTTTATCCTGATTAATATCATTTGTAATTGAAGTAATTGATCATTAAGTTGTAGAATTTGAATTAGAAGTTGAATTTGAATAGATTGGATATAGATGAAATTTTGATTTTTGCAATAGGAATTTCTATCTGAGTCATTAAGTATTGGCCAGCCAAGTCTAAATTGTAACTATAAAACCTTTAACTTATTCTAATTCTAATTCTAACTCTAATTCCAATTCATAATAATAGAGTTACAACCGTTACACTAAATTGTTAAGTTTATTCCAAGATTTTCAAAGATTTGGTGGAGACAAAAGGTTTATTATATAAGAGAATGGTTGGAGTGGAAGCATTGAATGCTGATGTATTATCCAGTATCTTTTGTTATTTAGATGTTAAAGACTTGTTAACTGTGACAAGAGTATCAAAGGATTGGAAGTTCGTAGCAGATCAAGATTTTATATGTAATGATTCATATTGATTGATATATTATTTATATTTTTATTAATGAATCTTTATTGCATTTATCTATTGTAGGGCAAAATGTTATTGTATCAAACTTAATGAATGAAGGTCTTCCAAATGAATTAATGAAAGAAATTCAAAAGAATATATTTAAAATGAGGAATTTGAGAAAGCTTACAAGACAAACTTGGAATGGTGTGGTTGATGCTTGCACTGGTGCAATTCCTAAAGATTTACCTTTACCAAGTACATCTATTGTAATTTTTATTTCTTTCATATTACTTACTTTCTTTCTTTGATGTTTTCTCTAATTTCAATCAACTGTTAATTAGAATATGTCCCATGGACCAAGATTTAATGATCATAATCCATATTGGAAAAAAGTTGAGGATGAAGATGCTGGAAATGGATATGCAATGATGTCGTTTGGTTTTCTTTGGTATTTTTCTGTTATTTGCACAAAACAAGTTTTTGAAACTGGAGATTATACAATTGTTTGGAGAATGAAACTCAGTTCAAATTCCATGATTAGTGAAATGCAATTTAAGATCGATTCTGAACACTATTTCAATTTACCAATGAAAGACCAAGAAGTTAGAAAAGGAACAGGTTGGTTTTACGTTGCCATTGAAAATCAACATCTAAAAGAAAAGGAATACAAACTTCAAATGATAAATACCACTTCAATTCATCAAGAATATTTCATTGATTGTGTAATTGTCCTTCCTTCACCATTACTTGATGGTTGTCTCCCAAAAGAAAATACCATTTTCTTAAATAAATAAAAGATTTGTAAACATTGCTTCTTCTTTTTTTTTTTTGATTTCTTTTTATCAAACCAAAAATTGATTAATGATCATTATATTATAAAATATACTTTTATAAAGTTATAATCAGAAGTTCTCAAAAGACATCTTTGATTCAGATGTTGGTGACAATCTTGGATTCTTAAGAAAGATCTTTTTAATTGAAAATACCTGAATTGTGATTGGTTTTTTAGGATTTGGATAAGAAAACAAATTGGTTGCTTCAAAGATTTGATGTTGTAACAAAACAAAAAAGAAGAAGAAAGTAACTTAGTTAGATTAGAATGTGAGAAGTTGAAATAAGAATAAGAGAGAAAATGATTTGATTGGTTCATTTTCATTTTTCTGATTGTTGATTGGTTGAAAAATCATAAAAAAACATGGCGAAATCTCATTTCTGGTTTGATTTTTCTTGATCAATGATTCTTTTTCTTATGAGATATATTGATTTATATTTCTTTCTGAGTAGGATTCAATTACAATCAACTGCAGAATTGCGATGAGTTGAACCAACACTCTTGTAGATCTTGACGCAAAGGAGAACTCTGATAAGGGAGGGGGTTTGTTCCTTTTACAGTCCAGGATGTTTGATTTCTAAATTTATTTCTTTAAACTTTAGAGACTTTCTGGACAAAAAAAATTTGGATTCAATGATATTTTTGAATAGGATTATTATAATCTTCTTCTGTTGTCTCTTGCTTCAATTTTCATTTGGTACCTTTCTTTCTTTTACTTTCTTTCTTTCTTTTTTTGAAATGATATTGATAATTTGAATAGGAGTATTAATTTCAACTGAGGAAACAATCTTGATGAATTGGTATTACTCATTGACATCAAAAGGAACTTTGAATTGGAATGCTGGAATTGATTTATGTGGACAAATGGATAGTGGAGTTTTTTGTGATTCTTCAAACCCACAAAGAGCTACAAGAATGTCTTCTTTTTAATTTTTTTTATAAGAACATTTGACTATCAATGTTTTGTCGATTTTATATCATTAATTTAAATCCCTTCTCTCTTAGAAATCTCAATAGTAATCAACTTTCTGGGACAATTTCAACTCAATTTGGGAGCTTCGCATATTTAACCGATCTGTAAAAAAAAAAAAATACAATTATTCATTTATATCTAAGATGTCATTAATTTCAATGCCTTTTCTCTTAGAAATCTCAATGGCAACCAACTTTCAGGGACAATTCCAACACAACTTGGATCTCTCACAAATTTACAATCTCTGTAAAAATACAATTATTGATTCACATTTGTTTTTAATTTATTTTCTTAGAACGCTCCAGGATAATCAACTTTCGGGGGCAATTCCAATACAACTTGTATCTCTAACAAGTTTACTTTCCCTGTACAAATACAATTATTAACTTATATATTATTGATTATTGATTTACAGATTGAATCTAATTTAATGATGCTCTTCCACATTAGATACCTCTATAATAATCAACTTTCAGGGACAATTCCAACTCAACTTGGGAGCTTCATAAATTTAATAGATTTGTAACAATACAATTATTTATGTATTGAATTAAAATTCAATTCTCCCTCTATCTTAGACAGCTCAATGATAATCAACTTTCAGGGACAATTCCAACTCAACTTGGGAATATAGCAAGTTTATACCATTTGTAAAAACATCATTATTGATTTATCAATATTAAAATCAAATTTACTCCTTTTTTTCTTAGATATCTCCATAATAATCAACTTTCAGGGCCAATTCCAAAACAACTCGGAGGCTTACCAAAGTTATTCAACCTGTAAACATCTAATCCCTAATTTATATCTAAGATACAATTAATTTAATTCCTCTTAGATATCTCAATGGTAATCAACTTTCAGGGGCAATTCCGACACAACTCGTGAGTATCATAGGATTAACTGTCCTGTTAAAAAACACAATTATTCATTAAATATCTTAGAGATACCTAACGTTTAACAAAAATAAAAATAAAACAAAAACTAATAGAAATCTTGCATCCAATTATTGGGATTGTCCTGTTCTTGATTATTCTTTTATTCAATTGGATGATTATCCTGATACAAAGGATCAATGTGGTAATAATTTTTCAAATTCTAGAAATGTAAAAATAATGAATCAATCAATCAAATCTATTTTAGATTCAAGTTGCCCATTAAATCAATGTAAAAATGGAGGGAAATGTTCAACAAGATTGAATGGAAATTTTAATTGTGATTGCTTATCTGGATATATTGGCAAGAATTGTGAAATAGGTTCTCAACAAACAAATAACTGTATATCTTTTTTCCTTTCTAATTTCTCTTTTTAATAAAAAGATTTATCTGTAAATTGTCCATATATTGCAAATGAAGGAAATGCAGAATGGGATCAAACATTAGCAGATGGGCAACCAGTTAATGGTACTTGTATTAATGGTTATGATGGTATAATTACTAGAAATTGTATTCAATCTGGTTCAAATGGTAATTGGGGTTCGATTACTGGTTCTTGTCATGGTATTTCTTTTCTTCTTTTCATTTTCATTTTTTTTTTTAAACCAATAAATGAATAGATATCAATGAATGTTTAACAAATAATGGTGGATGTGATGCTGATGCAAATTGTGTCAATATAATTGGAAGTTATGAATGTAAATGTAAACCAGGATTTATTGGAAATGGAATTGAATGTTCACCATGTAATGAAAATGAATATTCATTTAATGAAACAACTTGTCTTTCTTGTCCTCAAAATACAACAAGTTTCCAAGGAAGTTCATCAATTCTTGATTGTGAATGTACTTCCTTCAATCATTATCTTGATGATCAAACATCAACATGTCTTCTTTGTCCACTTGGATTTTTGTTGGATGATAATTCAAATGCTTGTCAAAGTAATTTTTATTTATTCGTTGTTTATTTAAAAAAAAATAATAAACCAAATAAATAGAGATAATATGTCCAACTTTATCATTCAATGGAAGTGAATATTTATCAATGGAAGTCAATGAAACATCATATTCAAATTGTTCAACAAATTATTATGTATTTGAAAATGCACCCACTTATCACCCAATTCCAAATGAAAAAGGGGAAGCAATTTGTTTATTAAATAATGATACTATCACTGCATCTTGGAATATCATCAAACCTTGTGAACCATCATGTTTAATTAGAGAGTGTGAAAACAATCAAGTTTGTGCAAAACCAATTGGAGAAACAATTGAAAGATGTATTTGTGCTGGTTATATTGGAAAATATTGTGAAACTATTGATATTGCTGGTATTTTCTTCTTTTCTTTTCCCTTTTCTTTTCTTCTTCCTTTTCACCTTTACTAACAAAATAAATTGAAAGGGTGTAGTAAATTGAATTGCATCAATAATGGAATATGTATTGATAAAACAGAAACGAAAGCAGCATATTGTGATTGTTCTGGAATTGGATATCAAGGAAGTTTTTGTGATATTGATATTAATGAATGTTCAACAAATAATGGTGGATGTCATTCTCAAGCAATTTGCACAAATATAATCGGAAGTTTTACTTGCACTTGTAAATCAGGATATCAAGGAAATGGTTTCAATTGTACTGGTATTTTTTTTTTTTTTTTCCAATTTATTTGTCTTTGTATTAAATTTTTTGATTCTTATCTATTTCCAGCAATTAAATGTCCAGCAATATCAATTGGAAATGCAAATTATTCAACCACAATTGCAGGAAATACAGCATTAGGAAAATGTGATGATTTATATTATGGAAGTCCAACACTTTATTGTAATTTAACTGGTTATTGGAACCAAACTATCAATGGAAATCCTTGTTCAAGTATTCTTTTTTATTGATATCTTTTCTCTTTTCTTTTCTTTTCTTTTCGTTTCTTTTTTCTTTGACTTCTTTCTTTCTGAAAGGAAATCAAACAAAAATAAATAAATAAAAAAGAAAAACTTGGGACAGTAGAATGTAGATGTGATTTAGAATGTGGAAATTTGAGTATTGATAAATGTAAACAATGTTATTCAATAGGAGGAATGGTTCTTGGATCCAATTTAGGAGGATGTTATTGTCCTTTTGATAATTCATTTTTAAGTTTATCTTCATCTTCATCTTCTTCATCAACTTGTCAAAATCCACTTGCAAAATGTTCAACATGTTTTTCATGTGATTCAAGTTGTTTAAATTGTTTTGGTTCAAATCAAAATCAATGTACTTCTTGTTCTCCAAATTTTGATCTTGTTACTTCATCCAATTCTGATGGTTTTCCTTTTTTTTTTTTTTTTTATTTTTTTTTTTTTTTTTTTTTTTTTTTTTTTTTTTTTTTTTTTTTTTTTTTTTTTTTTTGAATTTTTCTTCTTCTTTCTTTCTTTTTTTTCTTTTCTTTTTCTTTTGTTTAATTTCTTTTGGAATTGATTAATGTTTATGATCAATAAATAAAATAAAATAAAATAAATAGGAAGTGTAAAAACAGGAGAATGTAAAAATAAATGTGATGAAGGAAAATTAAGAAATTCAAATGGAAATTGTGAAGCACCAAATTGTTCATCATTAAATGATTGTTCAAATAATGGAATTTGTTCATTTACAAAACAAAATTTAGATTCATTCCCAATATCATATTGTGATTGTGATGAAAGATATGAAGGAAATGATTGTTCAAAATTATTAAATTGTGGATGTGTTAATGGATATTGTTTTATTAATTCATTTAATAATCTTGAATGCAAATGTAATTCTGGTTGGAATGGAACTGATTGTAATAATTCAATTTTTGATTTCTCACCAAAAACAGATTCAATTCTTGGTGGATTCCCAATTGAAATTATCATTCCTTCTTCATTTTCAATTTCTCAACAAGATTTAAAATGTTCATTTGGTGAAATTGAAGTTTCATCAATTTTTAATTCAAATAATGGAAAATATTATTGTAAATCATCACCATATCATACTTCAGATATTTATGTGGATTTAAAAATTTCAATTGTTGATTATCAAAATGGAGATTTTATCAAAATAGGATCATTTTATTATTCCAAATCAAATCAACTTATTCCAAATAGTGTTGAAACATTAAATGATTATATTTTCACAATTGGGAAATCAAAATCAATTTCATGGGATTCAACTCAATTTGGATCTGAAAGTTTGGTTACAATTAAATTATATAAATGGAATTGGAATTATTTAAATGTTGGTGATTTCAATATTCAACCAGAATTAATTATTGTTAATGACAAAGTATCTGATGGATTAAATAATGGAAAAATGAATATTACATTGAATGTGGATAACCTTATATGGAGTTCATCACTTCATATCTTATCAATTGATTCAACTTATAAATCAATTAATAGATTTATTTTACCAATTCAAGAAGGATTTGATTATGATTCAAGTTGTCAAAATTTTGTTAAAACAGATAAAATATTGGTTCAACCAGCAATAAGATGTCCAAGTTTACCACCAAGTGTGAATCCACAATTTAGTACAGATCCAAATTGTAATAGAAATACACCATTTAGTTGTTTTTTACATACTTTAACTCAAGAATGTGCTTTTTTCGTGCCAGTTGCACAATTAAATACTCAAGTTAAATGTTGTTATTTGAATATTGGATATAATGATTTTTTGATAAGTAAATATGTTGAGAATTCAGGATTGAGAAATGATAGAAGTTTTCCATCCATTAAGAATTTTATTGGAGATATTTTACCAAGAATAATATGTTGTGTTAAATCAAGTAATCCAAGATCATATTGTGATTTATTTCAAACAAAGAGAAAAGTAAAAAATGATATGAAGAAAAAGAAATCAACTTTACCTTCAACTTCAACATCCTCAACAACTTTAACATCAAAAGTGGGAATATGTTATGGAGATCCACATTTTTTGACATTTGATGAACAAGTTTGGAGATTTAATGGAAAAGGAGAATTCATTCTTTTGGAACAAATTAATAATCTTGATCAAAATACTATTGAATCAAATGGATTAACAATTCAAGGAAGATTTTCACAAATATCAACAAAATTGGTTACAGTATTATCAGCAATATCAATTAAAGATGGAAATTCAAGAATTTCAATTTATTTGAATCAATTTGGAAATATGAATATATTTTTAAAAGATTCTCAAAGCCCACAAGTTATTCCAATTGGAAATTCATTTATTTCACAAGATGGAATATTAATATCAAGAATTGAAGATTCAAAATATCAAATTTTATTACCAACTTCTGGAGTTTCATTAATTATTATATCAAGATTTTCAATGTTAAATTTAATTGTGATACTTCCAAATTCATTGAAATCCAAAACAAGAGGATTATTAGGAAATTGGAATGGAAATCAAAATGATGATTTTATTTTAAGAAATGGAAATGGAAATATTATTCCAATTACAAGTAATTTTGAAACACTTCACTCAAATTTTGGATTGGAATATATGATAAATGAAAATGAATCGTTATTTATTTATTCAAATGGAACCAATTTTAATTCATTTAATGATGATTTATTTATTCCAAATTTTGAAATTGAATTTTCAAGTATTGAATTTGAGAATCAAGCAAGATCAGGATGTATTGGATCAAATATTGATTTGGATGCATGTTTATTTGATGTTTCACAAACTCAAAACATTTTGGCATCTCAATTATTTTTAGAAATTGGAAATATTTATGATAATTTGAAATCAGATTTGAGTTCACCACCTCAATTTATTGATTTAATGGATAATTATATTGTTAAATTATCAGAAGAAGTTAGTATTAAATTTTCAATAATTGATGAAGATGGAGATGATGTGATTGTTAATTCAAATACAAGTTTATTTGGAACATTAAATTTGGAACAACCAATAATGTCATTTGATTTTAGTATTTCAGAACAAATGTATTTATCAAATGAAATTCCAGATTTAGAATTAATTGCAATTGATTCAAATGGTTTTTCATCTTCAACTTTAATTTCTTTCATTCTTGGTCATTTTGGGTTTGTTTTTTCTTTTTTTTCTTACTTTTTCTTTTTAATAATTCAAACAATTCAAAAAATGATAGATGTGAATCAATTGAAGGATTAAAAAATGAAGCAATTCTTGAATTGAAATCATATTGTGTTTCAGAATGTAATGATCAATGCAAAGAAACAATTAAGAAATATCAAGAAATGGAATGTTTTGAAGATTTGAAAGATTCAATTGGGGAATTATTTACCAATTCTCAAAAATCATGTTGTGATTCAAATCACATTTTCTGTGAATCATCTTCAAACCTTAGTGGAGGTGCTATTGCAGGAATTGTTATTGGATGTATTGTTGGAGTTGGAATCATTATTGCAATTATAATTGTAATTTTATTGAAAAACAAATCAAAGAATTATCAATCAAAGAAACTTGAAACTGATTCCCAAATTCAAATGAAATAAACATTGATCAATAAATAAAATTTCCAAATCAAATTTCGTTATTTAGTTTCTAATTTTTTTTAAAAATCAAATTTAGTTTATTTGTTTCATGAATAATTCTCTTACCATCCAATTCCAAATGAAAAAGGAGAAGCAATTTGTTTATTAAATGATGATACTATCACTGCATCTTGTTCATTATCACATTTTCTAATTGAACAAGTTGGTTCACAAGATTTAATGATATTCCAAGTTTGTGCAAAACCAATTGGAGAAACTATTGAAAGATGCATTTGTGCGGGATCTATGATTCTCATAGAGAATCAAATATTTCATTAACTCAAAATACAACTATTCTTGGTACTTTATTTTATTCTCTTTCATTATCCAATTTTTTTGACACGAAGTTCCTATCTTTTTATACAATTGATAATCCAAACAACTATTAATATATTATTACAAAACTATGTGATTGAGCAATCAAATATCGAATCATTGGTTGGTGGATCTTTGATCAATGGTATTAAAGCATCAGGTTCTGTTTGTTTTAAACGAGCTCGTAATTGAGGAATTAAATCTTCCAATGGAAGGGAATTAAGTTCATCTATTTATTTATTTATAATTTTGTTGTCACAGTTGAAACAAAGGAAAAAAAAAACCTTGGGCCAGAAATAATACAGCTACAAGGACATCTGATAAAATGGTTGGGAATCTCATAAATAATAAATCCCAAATCCGTAAAAGAGAACGAACATTTAAATTATATGCGAAAAAAGATGTAAAACATTCAACAGCATATAGTTCAGGTGTACACCTTTCTTTTTTCTAAACAAATAGAAAAGTTAGAAAAATAAAATAAAATAAATAAAAAAGTTGAAAAAACTAACAAAATGTCGATAAAGATCTGGTAAAGTTTTCTTAAAAACTTCATCATATGAATTTAATAGTTCAAATAATGCTGGTGATTTTGGATTATGTCTACATAGAGAAAAAAAAAAAAAAAATAGTCAATGAGTTTTAACCATTCAAATTGAATAAAAAAGTACAAATTTCTGAGACCATAGGAGTTCATCAAGGAAACAAAAAGCCAAAATGCATCTTCCTATGAATTTTAGTATTTTTTTTTTTCTTTTTGATTTTGATTTTGTTATAATATTTTTGTTGATTACCTCTGTATGTGGAATTTTTGAATTTATAACAACTGTTACGAAAATTGATGCAACAATATATGTCATTCCTAAAAGGAAAAAAAATGAAGAATTTCTTTCTGGTAAAAAAAAAGATATCAAATCCAACCTTGAACATAACCAACCTCCTGATCATAAATTGACCAAGCAATAAGAATACTTTTTATTGATTCAGAACTCCTATTTAAAATGCACATTATGAAAGTCAAAAGGAAAAAACAAAAGGAAAAAATAATATAATACTTTGGTTCCTCTAAATGACTTTCAACATATTCATTTAATTTAAGTCTTTTTGTATCCATTTCTATTCCTTCATGATCAACTTCCCCTCTTCTTGAAAGTAATTCCTTTTTAAAATTATATTAATTTCCATTTCGTTGCTTTTATTTTTTTTGAGTAATACCTCATAAAGATTTTCATTTTGAAGTTTTAATTGTGAAGCACCAGAAATGGTCATCCAAAGTTTTCCTCGAATATCTTGAGGGATTCCTTGTTCTATTACTAATTCCTCCAACTATAACAAAAATATTATTAATTTATTTATTTTGATTTCTGTTGTTATTCTAAATAAATTCTTTGGCAAACATGCATAATGAATTTTTTTCAAAAAAAATTAGAATGAATAAAAATAAGTACAATCAAAGAAAAATCTTAAATGAATTCTTTGTTCTTTGCTTTTATCAATCAAATTTTTCAGAGTTGTTCTTTAAAATAAATCAAATCAACAAAAACAAAAATCAAAGCCAAAATGAAAGTAGAAAAAACAAAAATTCAAAATACAAAAAATGAAAAATGAATCAAGAAGTATTCTAAAACAAAAATAATAAATCGAAGGAGTCTCCATCATATCTCTATTCTATTCTTCATCATTATCATTAGCATTGCAGAAATAAAAAACAAAACAAAAAAACAAAAGCAAAATAACCAAAAATACAAAATTCAAAAAATAAAACTCCAAAAAAAATAAGAAAACTGAATCAAAGAAAGTATTGTAAAAAAAGATAAAGAATTCTAACTTGTCTTAGAAGAGTTTCAGCGCCACCTCTCTGGTACTTTTCTAATTGAGAGAACAGCTTGTTCCATTCCTCCCGCAGCTCTTTGTCCTCCATTTCCGCCATGTTTTTTATGATGTTTTTTTTTTTCAATGACACATCCTTTTTTTTTCTTTTTTTTTTCTCCAATTCATCTCAACAAAAGCAAACATTCATTCAAGATCCTGCTTTTGAAGTTTGAAGTTGGATTATGAGTCAAGTAAAGTATCTACATATAACTTAAAAGGGTTCATCTGATCCACTGGAAATTATGTTTTCCGATGATTTTCTGATGTTTTTTTTTTTTTTAGTTTTTTTTTTTTTTTTTTTTTTTTTCTATTTTTTTTTTTTTTTTTTTTTTTTTTTAGTTTTTCTTTTTTTTTTTCCTTTTTTCCTACTTTGCAGTTACTTCTATTAGAGCATCAGATCCATCAGTTTTTTGAAAATCAAATTCATTTTTGATAATATGAAATAAGAATTTTGATGATTTTACCTCCAACTTCTCGGCTTATAAGCGCTTATCGCAAAATCAAGCTTTAATTAGAAAAAACAAAAACTTCATAAACAAAATACCAAGTTGTCTTGTTTATCAAAATTGACATTATATTTACAAAATACCTCTTGTTTAATAACATTGTTTTTTCCAAGAACCAAGGGTATCAAACTAAAGAGAAAGCAAAAATTGGAAGGATTTGAGCATCTTGAAAAACCACAAGCTCATCTGCATGATCTTCAGGAATATATTTCTTAGTTGTGATTGGATATGCTCTTGCAATATTTCGTCTATAAACTATTAAAATTGTTGGTTGTAAAAAAATGTTCATGATTTAGAATGAAAGATTTCAAAAAAAAATCAAACCAATTGTACAATGAGACTGATAGCCAGGAATCCTAGGTTTTCCTTTTAATGAATTTGATGATTCAGGATGTTCTGTAACTGGATAAACATTTCCTATGTATTCATTTTTTTTTTCAATTAATTCAAGAATTCATTGAAAAAAGAATTTAAACCTGGAATAATACAACATATTATAAAGTATTCAGTACTTTTATTGTCTGATGCTGTTATTCTTGCATATGAATGTGCATAAGATAAATCTCTTGTGAAATACACTCCTTTTGTTTTAATTTGATGAAAAAAAAAAAAAAAAATTTGAAAAAAACCTTGTCCATAATAACCAGAATCCAATTTAGCAAGTGTTGTTAATCCGTGTTGACAAATTTGCCAAATGTACTTTTCACATGTACCATGAATCATTGGAATCACTGCTGGCTAATAATTTAAAGAAAATTTAGATTTGTTGAGAGCAAAAATAATGAAAAAAAAAAAATGAAAATATTGAAAGAAAAGGTTACTTTGTTTCCATCATTCCAATTAAACTCATTGATATAATCATTCAAATGATCCAAATAGAAAGACCTCAATTCAAAATCAGATTTAGTTTTCCATGATTGAGATTTAAATTCTTTTGGAGATTTCAATTCTCTACTAAATAATATATTTCGGTGTATTTCAAATCCTTTTTTTAAATCCATGTTATTAATTGCAAATACATCTTTGAGTTTTTGAAGTTCTTGATTAAATCCAAATTTCATTAATATCTCACAAAATTTGTCATAGAGTGGTTTGTCATTGATTTTATTGTTCTCAAATATACTTAATTTTTCAAGTTTAATTCCTTCTCCTTCTTGTTTTCCCCATCTATTATCAACTTGCATTTCCCAAAATGAACGAGATGTGACTTTTAATTTTGAATCTATTTTCACTTCTTCAGTCCTTTTTAAGGCAAGATATTCATTAAATTTTGAATCCCATATTTGAATGTAGATATCATTAAGGATTGTAAAAGTGGATTTAATTGATAAACTTAATTCATATAATGAAAATGGTGGTGTCACGTTCATTTTTTCTTTTTTTTCATCAAATATAACTAATATCTCAATTTCTTCTTCACCTATTTATTTTGGAGAAAATGAAATTAAGATTAAATTTGAACTCAAATTAAAATTAAAAGAAAGATTACTTGGAAATCCATATTTCCTTTGATATTCAGTTTTGATTTTTAGAGGATCTTGTTGAAATTGACAAATAATATTCACTATCTCAGTATTTTGTTCCTCACTACCAATTTCCAAACAATTTTTATTCCAAAAAGTTTTTCTAAAATCAATTTGAATTCCACTTCCAATTACATATTCAAGAATATTTGAATGTCCATTTTGACAACTTAAATAGATTCCAAACATTATTTCTTCATTTATTTCATTGGTATTATTCTTGTCTTGATTTTGTTTCTCTTGTTCAATTATTTTTTTGATTATTTCAAAATATCCTTCATGAAATGCAATATCAATTAAATGTTTCTTGATATTATCGATCTTATCTCCTGAATTATTTAGATCTAATAATTTCTCTTCTGTTATTTCTCCTTTGATCATATCTTGAAGTTGATTATTTCCATTATTTTCATTCTCATTTAATGGAATTGAAAATATATTTCTTTTATCAACAATTGAATAATATTTTTGAATTGTTGATGAAAATAAAATTTCTTGATTCCATTTCAAATTTCCATAAAAATGAATATTAATATATTCAATGGATTTTAAACAGGTATTCATCAATATTTGACATTCTATAATATTTGGTCCTTTAATTAAAATATCCATCATTTTTAATCGATTAGATTCTCCATGTTTTCTACTATTTGAAATACTTTGAATTGATTCATTTGATTCATTTTCTTGTAAATTTGATTCCATCATTCCATGCATAAATAATCCAATAAAATATTCTTTTGAATGTTTAAAAATTAATCCTTCATTCCAAATATAAGGTTCATCATCAACAACAAATCCAATTAAAAGATGACAAATTAATTGAGGTAAAAATGATGGATGAAACATTAATCTTTTATCTTCAATCCTTATTCTTCTTCCTAAATATTTCATTCCATTTAACTTTGATTCTGCACTTTCTTTCCATTTTTGTTGAGCAAGATCAATTGAATTAATTGGTAACATGGATGGAAATAAATATTCATTACTTTCTTTTTGAAAACATAATTCTAGTGACACTAATATCTCACAAAATATTAATTTCCATTTTCCATTTTCATTTGAAAGGATTTTTCCTTTTTTTTTTCAATTTTTTTTTTTAAAAAAAATTTAAAAAATAAATTAAAATAAAAAATAAAAAATAAATGTACCAATAATTTCATTTGAAGAATAAATATATTTTGAAGCATTTGGTTTGATAATTTGACTTAAAATATCCTTTCCAAATTTTTCCAAATCAACACAAATATATTCTTTTCCTTTTTCATTTCCATGATTGATATTAATAGATAAAAAATCATGACTTTGAAGTAGAATATTAATCCAATGTGATCCAATAAACTCATCTGATTTTAAAATTTTTCCAATTTCAATTTCCAATTCATTTCTCTCATAAAATATTAAATCCAAATTATTAATAATTTTTTGTGGAATAGAAATATCTGGAATATTCATTCTAAATTCATCCATAACTTTATTCACTGTTTTTTCCAATTCATTTAAAAATTGTTTCATTTCATTTGTTTTTGTTTTTGTACAATCCATCCACATCCATAATGTATTAATACTTATTGTTTCTTCAAATTCAATTCTTAATTCTTTTACCAATTTTTCTAATTTAGTTTCTATTACTTGAATTTTATTATTACCATCCTCTTTATCTTTATGACTAAATATTATCATTACTTCTGCTTTTTGATTTTGATTTTGATTTTTTGAAGATTTGATATTTAATAATCTTAACCAATACCAAACTTGTTCTTCAAATCCAAAATCAAAAGGATTTGATAATATTAAAAATATTGATCTTGAAATCCTTGTAAATAAATGAGTTCCATGATGATATTCCTTTTGTCCTCCAAAATCAATAATTTGAATATTTGTTTTTCCAATATGAACCCTTCTATCAACTTCGATACATTCAGTTTGTAAATTATATTTCGTTGTTTGAGATTTTTGATTCAATCTAAGTATTGCTCCCATTGTATTCATATTTTTGATTGTTTGTCTCAAAGTTGTTTTCCCAACATGACCATATCCTAATAAATAGACTGAAACTGCATTGAAATCTGATGTATTCCTTTTTCGTTTCAATATTTCATTAATTTCATTAACTTTTGATTCTATAATATTATTTCCATCAAGAAGTAAATAAAATAGGGATGAATTAAATTTTAAAGATTTTTCAATGATAATTGCTCCTTTATCACTAATTAGATTATCTATTTTATTTTATTTTATTTTGAAAGTGGAAACAAAAAATAAAGTAAATTACTTCTCAAATCAATTAAAACAATCTCTTTGCTTTTCTGAATTAAATCTGAAATAACTTGGATATTTTTATCATTGATTTTATTGTTTGATAAATCCAAATGAATTAAACTTTGGAAACTGTCAAAAGATATTGGAATTGAGTCAAGAGTTGTATTGTTGATGAATAAATGAGTAATTTGATTTTGAGATTTGGAATTTAAGGGAAGAAAATAAGTTGGTTCAATTCCAATAAATGTTGTTGCTGTTTTGAGAATTGTGATACTTTCTTCATTTTCTCCAAATTCGAGAGATTTTCTAAAGAGATCATAACCTTCTAAAAGTTGAAAAAAAGAAGAAGAAAAATCGTACTTCAAAAAGAAATATTCAAAGGAAATAAAAAAGAAATAAAAAAGAAATAAAATTTTTTTACCATATAAAAGTCTCTTTGTTCTTGTTTCATTTGGATTGCTTTCAAAATATTCTAATAATTCAACAATCTTTGGGCAATTCGTTTTTCTTACTTGATAATGTTCTTCATCTTCACGCTGAATTCTAACTTTTTTAACTTTCCCTTTTTCTCTTGCAACATCCATTGGAGTTTTTCCATCATTGTCTTTCACATTTAAATTGACATCTCTTCCACTTACCAAGATATATTTCACAACTTCGATATATCCACGTGCACACCCAATCCAAAAAGGTGTTCTCCCAAATTTATTTGCTTTATTAATATCGATTCTTTTATCATTCAACAATATCTTTACAACTTCAATCCATCCATCTTGACAAGCAACAAAAAAGGGCGTGTGATCTCGAATACATACTTTATTGACATCAACTTTTTCATTCTTCAATAATAACTTGACAATGTCAATCTTTCCAAGTCCACAAACAATATAAAAAGGTGTTTCACCATCATATGATGGCTCATTCACTTTAACTCTACTATCATTTATTAACAACTTCACAACTTCTAGATGTTCATTGAAACAAGCAATCCAAAGAGGTGTTTTCCCTCCAAGTGGACTACCTGCTTTATTGACATCAACTCGTTTATCATTTAATAATAACTTGACTATCTCTATGTATCCATATTGACAAGCTGTATAGAAAGGTGTCCAACCATTATTATCCACTTTTCTCTGATTCACTTCAATTTTATCATCATTTAATAATAATTTTATGACTTCAATATCTCCATTTTCACAAGCGGATTGGAGTTGGTCTTCTAATTCTCCCATCTAATCTATTGGAAAAAAAAAAGCTTATTTTTTTCAAAAAAACTTCAATGATGAATAATTATCCAAATCTTCAAAATAAGTCCAAAATCAAAATCAAAATGGGGCTAAAGTAACTTTCCAAAGGTCCATTGGTTTCGTTGTTATTTATAAACTTGCAAAATTTCAATCTTTTGAAATATATTATCAAATATCTTATAAAATCCATCAAATTAAAGCCTATCAAAAACTATACATAAATCTATTATTCTTTGTTCAAAATCATTCATGAACAAAGGAAATATAAGCATTCAAAGTTTCAAAGTTTTGCAATTAACGAACACAGCAGAACCAAAATTTTGAACAATCGATATCCGCCATGTTTTTTTTGATGTTTTTTTTTTTCCTGAAAAAATGGCGAAAAGTTGAGAAAAAAGAAAAAAAGAAAAAAATTGATTCTGCGTTGTGAAACTGATTTTTGTTTGAATTAGTTAACCTATTGTATTGTATATTATAACAATCGTGAATTCATTGAATCAATTCAATTCAAAGGATATTGTTTAAAGATTGTATTAAATTTCATATTTTTTGATTGTTTTGAGAAAAGGATCTCACATTTTTACTTAATCAATTTTTTATATTTGAAGAAGATTTGATGTCAACAAAGAATGAATATCTTTTCGAATATATATCCTTTGATTCTATTCAGAGATCTGTTTTGAAGAGTTGAATTGAATATCATCAAGTAATTAAAGTAGTTTAAAACATTTTTGTAATAAAAAAATACTAGGTTAATAGATGAAATATCATTGCACGAGAAGTCAAACTTTATGTTCTTTTGAAGATGCTATTCTAAAAGGTCATTTTTCTTTCTTTCTTTCAATCTCAAATCTCTTTTTTTAAAAAAAGAAACTCAATCCTGAAACTTAGGATTTTCTGAATGTGGAGGGATTTTTGTTCCTGAAACGATTCCAAGATTAAGTCAAGAACAATTAGTAAAATTCGCTGATCTTTCATTTCTTGAACTATGTTTTGAAATTTGCTCTTTATTCATCTCTCGTGAAGAAATAAGTTCTACTGAACTTAAAAATATTATTTCTCAAAGCTTTTCAATTTTTGAAGATCAAGAGATTGTTAAACTTCAAGATTTTGGAGAGTTAGAAATATTAGAACTTTTTCATGGACCAACATTTGCTTTTAAAGATATTGGATTACAATTTCTTGGTAATCTTCTTAACTTTCTTTTACAAAGGAGAAAACAAAGAGCATCAATTTTGGTTGCAACATCTGGAGATACAGGTTTGATTTTTTTTTTTTTTTGTTACTAATTTGAGGATCAACAAATAAATAAATAATAAATAAATAGGAAGTGCAGCTATTTATGCTACGATGAATAAACCTTCTCTAGAATGCTTTGTCTTATATCCAAAAGGTTTCTTTTTAAAATTGATTTTATTGAATTAAATTAAATTCAAAAAAAAAAAAAAAAAAAA
>Ga0209960_1001349_pt1 | contig 33587 bp, 47 predicted proteins | sample ThiBiot_500_plan_2_FD_183947 | JGI IMG/M metagenome (GOLD analysis project Ga0209960, IMG submission 183947) | Wastewater bioreactor microbial communities from Cape Town, South Africa - Thiocy_expt_500_plan (SPAdes) | ecosystem: Engineered > Bioreactor > Thiocyanate-remediating >... | reverse complement strand
AAAAATTTTCTACCTCTACTCTTTTGTATAAATAAACAAACATTAAAATACACCGTTATTTTGTGCAGTTTTTATTTGCTAATTATTTGCGGTATTGCAGCACTTGGCCGTCCTGGTCAACAAAGTAGATGACGCCGTCGAGTGACACGCAGCACGACTTGCTCTGTTGAGCAACTTCGTCCCAGTAGTTGCTGCCGTTGTATTTGTACAATTTATTGTTGTTGCCTTCGTTCACGGCAATTACTGTTTCGCCTGCAACGTATACTTGATGGGCCAAGATCTGGAAAAGAATGTTCAACCAAAGAAATTTCCTGAATAAAGTTGCCTTAATAACTTACATTAAGAACAAAGGTCCACTGGCCGCTCAATTCTTGGAATCTAAACACATGACCTCCGCGTGTTGCCACCCACATGTCACCGTTGCTATTAACGCCGGCAGAGTTCACATCGCCTTCAAACCCTTTTGGTACTTCGACCCAATCTTCGTTGTGCCATTTATAGAGCATTCCTAATTTGGTATTGACACCAACCAGGGTGCTTTCCGATCCAGCGTAGATCCTATCTACTTCGTGATTGGTGTCTTTCTTGAGCCAATTGCCATTCTTCCATTGATACAACAGACCAGTTTTATGTTCGAGCATGAAGAACGCGCCTTGTATCGATGTGATATAACGCGCCTGGCCAATGTGTTTGATCCATTGAGTGCGGTCATACTTCAATATATTGCCCTGATTATCGAGTGCTAAGGGCTTGCCGTTCTCGAATCCCGCAGTTATTTGTACTATGTTTTTGTTCGCCAGCAATTTTTCACGGATCAAGTACGAGTTCGACAAAGCTAACGTTGGCGTTAATTATGACGTTATGTAGTGTTATAATTACTATACTTACGAACAAAACACAGCTTGACAATTGTTTGACTTTCCCACATTTCCCAAGTCTTAATCGCTGATCTATTGGCGCTCACCTTGTTAATGCCGAGGATGTTCTCTGACGTCAGATATTTTTGCTACATTTAATTAGTACCGTTTAATAAGAAAATAATAATTATAATACCTCATAGCTTTCAACAGCAATCTTGCCGGGGTGATTCTGTAACTTGATGACGCGCCACATCTCCCATTTTTTGGCTTCAGGCTTGCCAGCCATAACTCCGAACGTGTCCGAGCTCAAATACTTGCCGTGGAAACTTCTGAAAGCAATTTTATCGCCGAGTTGTGGCTGCTTCTCGATTTGCCACTCTTCCCAGTCACTCGCAAGGGTTCTGTTCGCGAATACACCGCCCGTTCTCTCGCATGTCAAGTACTTGCCGTTGTGTGCCTTTATATTGACTATTTTTACTCTTTCTTCGCGGCCTTCTAAAAATGGAAAAAAAAAATTGTTAGCTCTTGAATGGTGACTGAATAAAAGACCTTACCAAGCAATTCTTTAACCCAATACGAGTACCATTGACCGTCTTTGCGTCGAATGAACATCAACAGTTTGGTCGTGGCCAACATAATGTACTTGTTCTTAACCACGTGGTAATGGAAGTTGTAAAACTCTGTGGCAGCGTATTGACCGTCGTTGACCGTTGAGACTAAGTACTGACCCTCCGACTTTTCAGCTTCGTACATTGAGAGCAATTGATCGGGGCCAAAGTAGCGTGGGAATCGCGCTGGACTCACCCCAACAACCTCGGGGGCTACACCTTGGACTTGGTCCATCTAAGCACTCAGGTCTTAGTACTCATGAACCAATCGACGCAATAGATACTTACGAAGAGGTTGAGCGAAGGGTTGGTCTTAGACACGACGGTCGGGTCGAGTTTGTTCCACACTTGTTTGACGTACATTTGCCAGCGCTTGTAATGGTCTACAATGCGCGTAATGAGCTCTTGTTGCAATAGGAACGATTGTTTCGTGTTGAATGGCTCGAGGTTGATCGGCAAGTTACTCGCTGCAGATAAAAGGCCGAACGGAATCCAGCGCAAAATGCCTTCAAAGCCCTCGCTGCGATAACTTTGTTAACAAGAGAATTGCTCGTGATCATCGCCATCATTAATCACTATTGTCATATTAATGTGTTATTACGTACAGGTTGTGGTCGTAATCGGGATTAGCTTCGCTTCTAAATGTAATGTGCGTATTAATTTCATTGATGAAAAAGTTCTCCATGTAAAACACATTGGACGCCACATCATTCAAGGTTAACCTAATGAAGGTAATTTAGTTCATCTTGGTTATTAATAAAAGATATAAGTACGTACTTATGGAATGATCGAATGCTCTGAGAAATTCTTTCGAAAAGTTTTCGCTCTTCGACGGCAGCCGATCGCTTGCTGAAATAAGTAACGATGAATGCAACGAAAGCTAAAATCTGAATCAAAAAGTTTTGATCGATTTTCAATTCAAACTCGTTCAATTTGCAGTGGAAATCCAGGGTATTAAACTTTGGATTTCGCTGCATGCGTAACTGCAAGAATTCTTTTCCTTTTTCCCAGACCAGCGTGCTGTTGCTAGAAATAGCTACAGGCAGCTTTGTCGGCACCAATTGATTGTCGATCTAATAATAGCATCATTTAGCGTTGTCATTTTCAGTGCATTTCCGTGGATGTATTACCTGGAAACTGCCAATCAGAACCTCAAGAATAGAAACGTCCTTATTCGTCGAGTATTGCTTGAAGTTGAGGCCACGTGCGCTAATGTACATGACTTCTTTTTGGCGTCTGTTCGAGTTGTAGCCGGCAATGTCGGAGGAGTCATCGCGGTAAAAGTTGGTGCTCATCAGTGAAATGCCAATCCCTTGCAATGACACGCCCAATTCAGATGTGACCTGCAGTGTCTCGTTGAGAATAGGAATGGTGCGACGCATCTTTGAGTGGCTGTAGTAGATCGTCACAACGCGCTTAGGACCGCCATTGGGCTTGATGTCAATGCGCGCTGTCTGCTTCTCTGGCCCTGGCAGTGGCACTGCGGGCATTTCGCTTGGGTTGTCAAGGTTAAGTTCGACAATCATACCACCTTTCTGCGCGCCAGCTGCTGCGACTAACAATTTTTTCGGTTCAATGTTCGAGTTCGAAGCCTGGGTTGTATTTTGAGGGTCTTCCCAGCAGTAAGGTGTAATCTTGTGCGGTTCGATCGATTCAATCAATTTGCAGCCCTTTAAGCATGTGAGAAAAATAAAAAATACTTAAATTATAAATTACGAGTGGGCATTACCTTCTGTTGCACGTAGAACGTTGAGTCGGTTTGATTATCAACCAAATAAATTGGTTCTTCGGCCTTTTCGAACACAACGAAGGTCGTCTCGCGAAGTACTTTTACCTGCACGTTGATCAACTTTATAATAAATTTCTTGCTTGGATCCGACGACGTTTGTTTTAGTTTCAATTGGAAGAAGTCTGGTTTGTCGAGGCTGAATGGCAGGGACCAGAATTCTTCAACTTTTTGTGAGCTGCTCAGATTGGAGTGATCTTTGTAGAACGAAATTGATAAGCGTTGAGCTGTTGCATTGCTAGAATAGAACCAATACATTGGCACTTCATCTTTGGGTATCAATTGATAGATGTAGTTATTGAAGTCTCGTTGACGGTAGTAAATCGGTTCGTCAATCTTATTTACGAGAATCATTGCTGGATGAATTTTCACGACTTTGGTTCGAGAATACTACGAGATTTTTAGTGCGTGCTTGTTCGTGTTGGCGCTAACTGCATTACCTTCCCAGGAGCATTGTCAATGTTGATCTTGAACTTGAATAGTCGTGGCGTCTTAATGGTTGCTTCACCTATGCCTGTTTCGTTCTTCGTGGAAATATTTACCTCCTATTTAATTCACAATGAGCGAGTTGCGATTAAGATCATTATATTCGTACATTGGACCAGCTAGAATTTCCGACTTTGAAGCAGATCGTTGGTCTGAAGTATTGAAGCACGGCTAACTCTACGTAATGCGTGTTGTAGTTTACAACATTATTGCTATTATTATTTGTATTGGTATTCGAGATGTTATTAGACGAGTTGTGCAGACTATTCCCAGGAGACGAATTGTGATACCAATCACGCGGATCACCTTGCTGCAAATAATCTTTGACAATCTCCTTTGGGGTAATATTTTGACCGGACGCATAATCGTTGTCTTCGTAAGGCAAGTCTTTGAAGTACATCATCAGACCCGTCTTGTTTTCAATCCAATAATCAGCGTAGAGCATCAAGCGACGACTTGTCGGGAAGGAGGGATTGCTGAGGCTAGTTAATTATTTTGAATTTCATAACTAGTTAGCTTACTTGACCATGTCAGCGTAGAGCTGGAGCGGGCGTTTGAAGCCATCAAATAGCTTGAATGTTTTACGGTTGTACGAAGAAGATTGCGGTTCAGTGAATGGAACTGCATCGCTCCAATCGAATCCTGGGATCTTTAGGGCCATAGACAGTGATTGACCGCTAGATCTTGTGCAAATGTCAATGAAAGCACCTTTCTTGAGCGAGGAAAGCATCAACACTTCTTTCGAGCTGCTATCTTGGATCTATTTCACCATGTGATTTAGCGACAAATAAATCAATTAGCGTATTGAACGTACGCGGAAGTGAACCTCGCAGCACAACAGATTTTCCAAAATGAAAGGTGGATACAGGACAATGGCGTAAATTCCAGTGTGACTCTTTTTCACCTCGTTCGGATTCTTTCGTTTGCTTCTACGATGAGTGGACTTTGAGGAATTCTTTGTTCGTATATTTTGCTCGGAGAAAACGTAGTTCCACAAGACGCGAGTCTTTTTGTTGCGGCACACTAACGAAGTCTCTTTGACCGCCTCGCTCCATTCAAACTCCGTGTTCGAAGGTTTGAATTTGATATTGATGAAAGTCAAGCAATCGATGGGCAGTAATCTCGTTTGACCCTTGCCTAGACTAGGAATGACCAAAATAGAACCATCAAGCTTGGTGACTTGCACATCAACGTCGTGGTTGCAGTGATTGAAAATCTTGTTATTCGTGCCAATCGTCAGAATCTTCGTGCCTTTGTCGAAGGTGACTTCGCACAACAAGCGCTTCTGCAAATCATTCGAATCCACTTGGAAGTAATTGGTGCCGACTTTAGTGATATTCAACTCCTTGATGATCATTGTTTCACGCAAGGTGTTAGTGAATTGCATCGATAATTTGTATTCGAATTGCTGGTCGAAGATCTCGCCCAATCTGCGAGACTTTACAATTAAAGGCTTTTCTTCATCGTGATCTATTTCTTGCGGGTCCTAACACACGCATTAATGTACAATTATTGCATACAGCTGCAGCATACCAGTTCATTTGCAATTGAGAAATAATTCACACGAGTGCCCAATTGATTCTTGACAACAAAAGGTTGAAGCAAGAAAGGTCGGTGAGAGTCCACTTTGCTCTTGGCAATATGATGCTGACTGTCAGCTTCTAAGCCTTCACCTGTGTTACTCAACGTGTCTAGGGTGTTGAACAGAATGTCCAAGAATGGCTTGGTCAAGTTGATGTTTACTACATCACCCGATTCGATATTAATTAATGTAGGCACGGAGGGTGTTCGGTTGAGCTGCGCAGTTTATCAGTTAAAAAGCTAATTCTGAGAGAAGATTGTCCTTACCAAGAACCGCAACGAGACTGGTTCAACGAAAGGCTCGTAGAACGCCATCTTGTTGTTGTAGCCATCAATTCCCATTCTATAAACTTGAGTGTGGACCTCTAGCCTTTGGCTCGGATAAGTCAACACAATGACCATAATCTGGAAGAAGTTTGCTTTGAGCACGGGCATGATGACGTTGGCATAGAGCTTGTCGTTCAGGAAGCTGAAGTTGATGCCGCGTATGTACACGGACAACTTGTCGGACTGTTAGCACTAATTATTTACAATGTTGGTTTTGCTTACGTTATGCGAGGCCTCCTCAGCTTTTATGACTGCATCAGCGTCGCTACTTCGAGGTGTTGAGGGCATTGACTTGGGTTTAGGTGAGGTGTTGTTTACATTGGCTAAATTCAAACGCGCGGTGCCTAATTGTATTCCAAGCGCTCTAGCGGGAGATTGCTTCGGGGATGGTCCTGCAGATTCCTGAATGTCTGAGAGATTCGTCACAGGTTGTGCGTCAAACTCGAACATGTCTGATATCTTGGGCGCTTCAGGTGTGGTAAAGTCGGTGATTAGCGGCTCAAAGGTCTTGTAAATATCTACTGCGCTCTTAATGTCCATGTACGAAGCAATCATGTTGATATGACCAATATCAAACACTGTTTTGCGCTGAATTTTGTCAGCTGAAGTGTGCATCGTGATCTTTGTCGACGAAAGCAAGTTGTTGCTGTTCATTCGTTCCAAGGTCTAAAAAGATATTATAGTTTGCAACTCAATTTCATTTAAAATACATACCAACATGCTAAGTATACATTTCACAACCTCAGTAGAAATGAAGTTTAGTTCTAGTAATTGCTTGCCACTAGCATCAGGATTGACTACGCGCAAGAAAATCTGTTGGAAATACAGTGCGAATGCCGTAGTCTCTTTTGGTTGCGTGGGGTCTTCAACTACGAAGATTTCGGGGTCATTAATGATCAACGAAATGATTGACCTTGATCGTGAAGGATCCGGCATGGGCAAGGCGTCCTTGAGAGTGTTATCTTGTGCTTCAACGATCACAGAGCCAGCGGAAGTGAATTTGTTGAGCGCGACAATCATGTCGGAAATGAGCGGGAAAATGAACCGCTTAAAATCAAGTAAAGTACCAGGCATTACGAAGATCTGCGGCTTTGAGAACTGTACACGGACAATGACTTTGCCTTGCTTAGATAAACTAACGCTGATTGGTGGATCCTCAGGCGGTAATTTGTACGTCAAGTTGAGAATCTTTTTAAGAGTCATGCCAGTATTTTCGCGCAAGTCTTCGAGCACAATAGAGTTGAAGAATATTCGAATTTTCGTTTTCTCGAAGTCAGGTGCATGATATGGTCGACCTTCATCGGGAATATTGTCGTTGAACAAGTCAATTATCGTTGTGAAGTCGTCTACTGCAAATTTCATCATTGCAGCGGAAGAACTTGGAATAATTAGAAGATGCAACGTGGCACAAAAAATAAAGCTTACCCATCTTCGTAGAATCCATCGCGCTTGTGGAATGAGAACGAAATTGCCTTGGCCAAGCGGACCTCAAAGTGCGTGTTGTGCGTGACTTTTGAATCAAAGCCTAGATCGGCCTCAGCTGGTTTCGGTGCTTGGTCAGGTTGAATCACACGTTGAAGTACAGGGTAGTGCGTGATCAAGTGTTTTAATTCTTCCAAATCGGGAATTAGCGGCTTCTCCGTGAAATTTCCGCTCAATACTCCGAACATCAGAGCAAGTTGTTCCTCCGTCAAGTCAATTTTGATAGCTTCGATATTTAATATCATCTAATGGCATACATTAGCGTTGTCCACATCAAGTTCCTAATGACTTACATCTAAGCGTGGCAATTTGGGGTCGGGCACTTTAAAACTTAAAACACGCTGCAGTTGTAAGCCAACATCTGTGTTATTCAACACCCAACGCTCTTTAGTAGTAACTTCTTTGCCTTTTCGAACCATATTGATTGATTTCATGTTCAACTTTGAGATATCAATCTTCATCACATCAACCGATGCCTCGGAGTTTTCAACCTATTGTGTGTCAATGAGTTTGTCCAAGTAAATATACATATATATGCTTACGAAGTGGTTTTCAATGTAAATTTTACCCAAGTCAAGAAGCATGTACGCGTCGGCATCAATTTCAGGTGAGTGCACGTCGAACAGCTTGTAGTTATGAAGCGAAGTATTCTTCGGCACGCGAATGAACGGATTGGACACTTCAACCTTGAGCTTCATCTCTGCGCATATCGTTAGCTTGTTACACGAACTACAATTTTGAGTTCTACGTACTGGTACTGGCGGCGTTGGAAATGCTCGCGGATGCACTTCGCTTTAAAATGTCGAGCATCACTCCGAACCCGCTGAAGTAGGTGACAATTTCATCAATCAGCACCCAGTAGAATATGCCTTTCAATGATGCGAGCTGAACATCTATCAACATATCGTAGCCCTATCATGTATAAGTATCTTGCATCTCAAGAGCGCGAGATCACTTACGGGGTAATAAGAAGCTGTTTTTGAGTACAGTATAAGTGACACTGAGGCCACTTTGTCGCCTTCCGTCATCAAAATTTTGCGGCCTTCGCGTTTAATTTCGATTTGTCCCAGATAACCTGTGACTTTAACTTGTCCATCGTCCATTACGGATACATCCAACGCTGAGTTATTGAGTGACGACATTAAGAATGTGGATTTTTCTTTGATGAGGTTGAATTTGAGGAGTTTCATCGACATATTCAGCTTGAAGAAAATAGGGCGAGTGGTCTCCTCGACTGCAGGCTGAACTTGAACAACCTGAACAGTTTCTACTATTGGAGCACTGCACAACACAATATGTTAATAATTCCATTGATAATATAGCGAAACGTACGTGTTTGCTTGTTGATTTGCAGGTTTGGCAGTGAAGCTTGTAATCAAGTTGACAATATTGAAAATAAATTGCAACAACGCTGCAACCGGCAAACGATTCATGTTTGCGGTAAGGACGTCAGTGAAATGAATGTCTAAGGCATTGTTGACGCCTTTGTATTCTGGACTGGTTTTCCCAATTGACTTAAAATGAATGGTGATCAATGACACGTCACTTTGATCTTGCTCGAGCTCGACACCCGAGTGGATAATGTATCGAGGTTTAACTTGATCGAGTTCTTTCTGCAATTCACCGTCAAATGATCGTTGCAAAGGGATTTGGTTACTAACAGATGGCTCGGAAGTACTATCATCAGCTTCGAGCACATTGTAATTCATTGTCATCTTGTCCTCAGCCAAGAATGATTTCAGATTCACTTGCAGACCCATAAATAAGTTGTTTAGATTGAATGACGCGCTGATCTGACGAAGTGTCACCTGTTGTTAGCCGCAATACTGTTAGTTTCATCAGCAGCACCTTGCAAACTAAATAATCTTACAATAATTAGAGGAAGGAACTGAACTTCTCCGGAAGGCTTCTTTTTCGTGAAGAAGGAGTTGATTACCAAAGATGAAATTTCAAATTTCGCGTAAACAAGTTTTTTCATCGGGATTTCCTCTTCTTGTTGTGGCTGATTCGAATTGCTTGATGGGTTTAGACCCTTCGAAGGACTGCGAGGACTTGACACAGATTCGTCGGCAATCTTTACTTCGGGAATGTAATTGCTGAAAAGTTGTGCAAAGTTTGTGATATTTTTCTTGGTGTTCAGCTTGACAGGAAGCAATCGCGGCTGTTGAAAGTCAATAAATGACATTCAATCGGCATCGTATTAAATACTTACGTTTACAGGCTTCATTTTCTCTTGTTCTATTTTCTTTATAATTGTCGGGGTGCTGATGGTCTTTATAACATCGAAAATTGTTTGCAATTTTCCCTCATTGATATTAACTGATAACATGGGCAGTTTACCAGCGAATTTAATTTTTGGAATCATCTCCTGTTCTTTACGACGTAGTTTCAATGTCAGATTGACATCGAAATTATTTATAACTTCTAATGCCTCCTGTTGTTCTACAGTGAAATGTCGCCAATCTGACCACTCACGCGTCGTCACTACAGCGTTGATGCCAGTCATCTCGAGGTTGAATACGTCATAAAAATACACATCTAACCTCTCTAGCTCGCCGTCAGTCATTGTTGACAACGACACTGTATCCATCAGATTCTCCTCTCTGCGAAGAGTTAGTGTGGCCATTACTTACGACGGACACCTTACTTTTGCGGCGGCGGAGGTAGCGCAGTCATTTGCAAGTGGCCCAAGTCAATTATCAACGAAGGGCTGGTGGGGTCGTGAATATCTTGCGGAATAATGATCATTGGTGCATCAAGATCGATATTCAATTTTAGGGTCTTGCGGTGTTCAAGAGCGTAGCGCAGTTGAGCCTTAGTGAGTTCTCCGATTTGATTATTGGCCGCTTGGGCTAGTTGAACAAGGTTTTGTGAGGCAGGAGCTCCCGTGTCGAAAAAAGTAACGATTCTGTCGATCAACGCACGAGAGAAGGTAATAAACAACGGTCCACTCTTGTATTCGACGCGCACGTTGACAGGTATCAATTCATCCGGTGGATTAATATCGATTGCGATGTGCGCCAAGTTTTCACTGTTCCCGCGTACTGAGAGAGCACCGTGCGTGTGGAAATGTGCTCCTTTGTTCGGAGACACGATATCAAATCGATTTCCTTTTTTGGTGTGGTAGTCACTGATGAACAGAGAGCCCAAATCCACCGAGAGCTACGACATAAAATGAGACCATATTGACAATATTTGGTGTGCAAAACTTACAGCGAACGATCCCTCTCGCATTTTAGCCACTCCCTTGGCGTCGAGTAAGGAGAACACGACAATGTTGTCGCGCTTGCCTTTTTCGTCTCGCAATGAAATCGATACGCGTTGAATGCCCAAGTTGATTTGTGTTTTGACGTACTAAAAAGGCAAGAATATTAATTCATCGCAATAGCAGTCTGCCACGTACATCTTTGGGATATTTCCGCAACAAGTCATCCGTTCCCGAGTTGATGTTGGCCGCTTGATATATTTCTTTCCACAAATCATCTTCGTCCATCTCATGAACATCTTCAGCAGCATCGTAATACTCATCGTCGCTGTCACTGTCGTCACTAATTGACTTTTGTGGTTGAGGCGTAGGTTGGGGTTTTTCGAGCTCTTTCACGGGCTGCGGTTGTGATTTGGTGCCAAAACCTAACCAACCCAAGAACCGTGACGTGCGACTAGCTTCGGACGGGTCCGTACCTGACGATGTCTTGCCAGTTTTTTGCTTTTCTTTTCGCTCTCGTTCTTGAACGACTGAATAGACGTACTTTCGCGTTAGAACAATGTCATCGTAACTCAGTTTATCCATTTCTAAGTCCTCGAGCTCTTCGGACTCTTTTGCGGTGAGTTTTCCTTCGATTTTCTTTTTGAACAGCTCCGAATACTGCGCCTTATTAATCTTTCGCTCTTTAATCTGGTGCCAGCTCCATTGCCACCCATATTTCTTCGTGCGTTCTTTTTCAATGTTCGCCATGACGCACCTGGCAGCGAATTGCCACCACTGTTTCGGGTTTTGTCGAACGGTGTGACTTGGTCTTTTGGGTCTCTGATCATAATATGTTAGCTATATGCATCACAGACTACAAATCAATTACCTTCTTATCGCGGAAATATAATGTTGAAAAGTAATCCAATAATCTAAATGCAGATCTGTATTGTTGTGAGTCTAACGACAGATCCAAACTATACAATTTGCATTCCAAATTGATTTTAGGTTTCTCCAGAGTTTTTAAATCTTTAAAGTACGCCGCTTTCATTTCACCGGATATAGGGGATAGAACGTATTGGTGCTCGGGATCTGATTTGTCAGTTTTGATCTAAAATAGTTAGAATTAATTTTAAAAACAAATAGAATACTTACTAATGATCGGAACTGCTTGGCCATATCTTCAACGCTAGAATATTTCAAGAATGCCGAATTATCTTTGAAGTTGTCCCAATAAAACGAGAAGTTTCTCAGTTTAACGATCTATATAATATTACTTACCAGTATATATATATATCATTAATAAATACATACCTTATAAGGATTGGCAATTTCCATATTAATAAACTCCTTTTCGTCCCAATGCTCGTCTGTAGACCGCAATCGAATTTCTTCGAGTGTAAAACCTACAGCAAATGGGTGTTTTGGATCCGTAATTTCATCCTCATATCGTATATGGAGATTCTATGTATTTAAGCGTTAGCAGATATCAATTGATCATGATTAAGATTTGAAAGAAACTTACGTTTATAACTATCTGAACGTTATTGACTATTTTTATAATTAGCTGTTGCATAAATCCATCTTCTTTTTTCATTTTATCCGCAATCTCTTGTTGCTGCGCCTTTTCTCTCGCTTTTTTATCCTTCTCTTCCTCTATAAATTCATTATCAAATTAGATATTGTGCTCGTCAAATGTAATCATGCTACATAACGTGCCTGATTCGGGCTTATCAAGCCCAAGAACTTCTGCAAGCACAAGCCGATCTCTTTTGCGTTTTTCAGGATTGGATTTCTAGAATACCACGATCGCATCAATAAAAGGTATTCGGTTGTTGAATGTTAGAGAACTTACATCAATTCTAACTCGAATAAAAATGTCCTCAAGTCTTATCACCACAGGCTTGCTGCTCAAGCTCGACCAAGGAATCTCCAGATGAACGTGTCCGAGGTAACCTATCCATGTTAATCAATGTGCTTAGTAAAATTGCGATCAGTAAATTCTACCTTCTTCAACGGTCACCGGAAGACCAAATTTATCAAGAGCATTTTTCTTTAATCTTAAATGGTGTGCATCTACGGTCCCGCTAAGAATGCCAACTTTAAACTTCTCGTCAAAGCCTGTGAATCAGAAAATAGTTAATAAAATTCGGATTTGCCTCAAACTTTTGTAAAAACAAAAGAATAATTAGATAAATTACAACCTGAAATTAATTCATAAACTTGTAGGCGAATAAATTTATTGAATAGAATTTTATTCCAATAAAACGAAAATTGATTTTACTATAATATATTGATCTTATACGCGATCCTACCTTCTACATAATCACCAAGGTATTTATTTAATAATTTAACAGCTATAGCCTTCATTATGTCTGTTCATCCAGACAGCTGGGCCTATTCGTGTCACTAAGTTTTTAAAACTGCTAGTAAATACAACTACAAGTGCACCAACGTGTGCATAATTAGAAAACGTTAAAAGAACTTTTGATTGTACGAATTGGCCACAAAATCTTTGTCCATTGACTAAATTTTCGCTTTTTATGACCGGAATTTGTCGACACTATTATAGAGGTGCCTCCGTACGCAACATAATCTCACAACCCCGATATTTAACTTTCGAGCGGATTAAATTAAGTAAAGGTTGAGGAAATCCGACCCCTTTATTTTAATTTCTGCTAACTATTCTTGTGCACAGTTCGCCTTGCTTCATTACAATTGCAATGGAATTCGCTTTATTAATTTTTTACTTGTTTTCCACATTGTCAGAAATCGCGAAAAAAAAATCGTCTACAGTTACAGAAAATCGCTTTCAGCTGGTTGTTTTTATCATTTGTTTCAAAATAAATCTAACAAACAGCTATTGTAGATTAATAATGTCCAGCAGTGTAACTTGTAGTGTTTGCAAGCAGCGCCTTTTTCAAACTGGACGAAAGAACTCCTCTACTGTAACTAAAGGTACGAACAGCAACTACATTATAATTATAATATTTTAAAGTGAATTCTCCCTGGGTGAGCCTTAATTTAACAATTTGTGGCAGATCGAATTCTAAAGTTAAAATATTATTTCGCAAATCTTATTGAAATGATATTATTAGGCTACAAATGCATTCAATGCAGCGATTTCAAACTGTGCCACACGTGCGAAAGGATCGCTCCGGAATTCCATCCACCTACCCACGCGTTTGTCGCGTTTGATTTAGCGCACGCCCTTCGTGGATTTGATTTTCCTAATGCTATTAAAGGTAACTTTAAAAGTTAATTATCTTTTGGCGGCAAGCGCAATTTTATCTTCGTGTTCTAAAAATAACTTCGGATGTTAACGAACGAGTGGTACAGACGTAGAAAACAAGCCAGTGCTACAACATGAACCGTGCTCAAATTGTCGCAAAATGATTATTGGCGTTATGTTTGTCTGCACTCACTGCAGAGGTTTGAGGTACTGCATCCAGTGTTACCACGACAAGGGCCAAGATCATCAATTCGATCATGCCTTTATTAAGTTAAGAAGCTTATATGGAATTACAAATGAAATAGCTTGGGAGACTGAGAACGTAAGTTCCAGAATTCCATAAAATGAGAGTTTTCTAACTAGAAAGATTTCCATAGCCCAACGTACGATCTCAACACGCGTCAGATAGTCTTGTTGGGGATTTAGAAAAGATTGGTAAGAACTCCTCGCTAACAGAAGACATGGAGATGCTTAACAGCAGCAAACCAACGCTGCAAAGAACTTTCTCGGAACGTCTGAAAAATTTAAACCAGGCTACATTAAAAAGGAGCGTCAGCGGACGATTATCATCTCGTGTGAGCTTCTTCGAAAGCGCCGCTGATCAGGTCGTAAACATTAAAGATAGCGCGGATAAATTCGAGGAATATCCCCAACAGCCCGCGGGAGACTCTTCAGAAGAGTTAAAAACTAAGGCAAAGTTTGATAACAGCGGGTACATCGTCAGTACACGATCTGAAAAACAAAGTTCAGAGCGATATTTGGAGGGACTAAACGGTTATAACCCTTATATGGATGCCGCTGAAACACGCTATGCAGACTCGCAAATGTTATCGTCAGAAACAACGCCGGATGCAACACTATCTGCAAGTCAATATGTCAATAGCGTGTATTCCACAGATGACCTCGAAGATGACACCGAGCCGGAAGAAGACGAAGGCAAAGAGGAAGAAAAACAATTCAAGAAACAAACGTTGATTAAATCTAACAGTTATTTGCGTACTGACAATTATCTCAATTATTACAAGAACACTTATGGAGCTCCGGATGACTTAGAGGAACAAGACAGCTCTGACGAGAAGGAAAGTATACCGAGTCAGGGATACATAGACTCGGTGGGCAATTATGCCGAGAATAGTGCCACAGCGTACCTCGAAACTGAGCCAGAATACTCGAGCAGTGAAGAGGAGCCAGAAGGTCTCGAACCATCGCTACCTACTGAAGCACCAAAGAAAGTTCAAACAGCTACACCTGTCACAACGGCATCCATTGGCGCTCAAGACGAACTTGAAACCATGAACACTACGCGAACACTGCATCCGTTGATGGAAAAGATTCTCGCCTTTCCTGTACGTAATTGGCAAGATCATTTGTTGGAGTCCTACGGCAAAACTGAAGCGACCAACATTGGTAAGAGCGAATCAAATCTCTGGCTTCGAGCAGTGCATACTAACCTCTGCCTAAAGAAGCGGAGCTGTTAGCCCAAATTAGGTACTTTCAGAGCATCATTCGCGAGTTCGTTAGCTACGCCGAAATGATTGCTCGCGTTATCATCGACGAGGCCTACTTACCAGTAGAGCAAAAATCTATCAAGCCGGTCGATGTTGGAGGTGTGGCTGGTGGTCAGAAGTACTTGTTCAAAGGCATCTTTTTCAAGTTTGCCATTGACTCCATGGGAATATATGGCGGAGACTCCAACGCCGCGAAGGCAGCGAGTAAGTTGCAATTACTTGTTACTATATAAAGCAATATTGACCAGTGTCAGATCGCGAGATGTTAGGCATTAAAGCTTACTTCTGGGCGCGTGTTCCTGATTTGCGAGTACCGATCACTGTTCTCGTAGATTACAGAGGCTTCAGAATTATTGGTAATTACGTTTTTATTGCAATTTTTCAGATTTAACTTACCCCCTTCTTATAGCCACGCCATGTCTTCCGATTGGTAAAGGCACCCTCAAGTACGGAAGTGATGACGGAGGTATAACGGTTTTGAAAGAAGATAAAATACTTAACGAGAAAATGAAGCAAGGTAATAATAAATATTTATTGGGCGTACTGTTCGCTGACGGTTATAAATAGCCGCAAAGATGGCAAATCTCCAGGGCCATAAAGTGGGCGTAAAGATTCCCCGCAAGATCTACGGCCCTGGCGATATTGAAGGTCACAAGGGACTCGATGGTCGCTACTACATCATTGATACTGCACGTGTAATGCCACCTTTCCCTCCTGAAAAGACATTCCACGTCTTCAAAATGCCGCGAGATGCGCAGTACACGGATGGGCAGTGGACCAAATTGGCGCCGTTACAAATTATCGAAGTCCGTGTGAAGGGCTGGAGAACAGAAGTTCGCAATCAACTTGAAGACACTAGAAATAATCCCAGCACCGAGCTCAAAGAGGCGTTGTTCCCTCGCGGTTCAATCTTTTATGTCGGTAAAGATGTAAGCTATGATATGCTGTTTATTTTGACGAAACTACCACCAACGCGTTTTAGAACTTAAAAAATCCCACTTTAAATAGACGCGCAACAAGTATGGCCCAAGCTCCCATATATGGCGACGCTATTATCGTGGTGACTTCGTCTCTAAAAGTAAGTTCTGTGCCAGTACAACGAGATATCTAACAGATACGTTAAAAGGGCCGACAGCTGTATAATCTACTGCGCTATGAAATGTTACAACAGTGGAAGACTCCCTTGAGCTCTGATGCATTCACAATGTTCCAAGTTGAAGACGAAAACAAGCGGAAAGACGAAGAAAATTTACAACAACTCGAAGATTATTTAAAACAGAAGCTAATTCCTTACTTTGCTGAAATACTCGTCAACGAAGAAATCAAGGTGTACGATGGACCAACATTGACTTTAGAGCTCCACGCCTACGGCATCAACATCCGCTTTTTGGGCTTGTTACGACCTTACTTAAACAATGTAAGTCTTATTATTAACGAGATGTTCGCCACTAATGTCTCATTTCGACGTTTAGAGCCCCAAGTACTCTAGTTTAATATTTGCAGAGATGATTTCCCGAGTCACCAAGGTCTACTTGCGTACCACTTTGCGACGTCTCAAATCGGTGTCTGTCTCTGGCGTGGCTGTCAATACTCTCATTTCGTACCTTAACTTAGTCTTGTGAGTACCACAAAGTACGCACATAATTCGAGTTTACTGACAGTATCCGTGATTAGTGGAAATAGCACTGCCAGCATGTACTTCTGGAAACATCTTATTAAACCTCTTGTAATCATTAAATACGGCGACGTGTTAACTCCCGAAGAGATTGGTACGTACAGCCCGCAACTATATGCTCTGTTCTGACCACAACGCGCAGATCCACACTACGACTTGCGTGATTCGGTGGCCAGCCGCTTTGAGCTGTTCACAACGTTGTCAAATCAAATTGGCGTGGTAATTAAAGAAGAGGTTCTCGACAAGTTCAAAACGAACCCGAAGCTTTTTGAGAAAGTCAATCCATTCCAGTCTGAAGATTTTGTCGAGTTGTGCAGCATCGCTCGCAGTTGCGTTGACTCGTGTTTGGCTTCTATGATCAAGAACTTGACTGAGTTTATAGAAAATCAACAGAATAATATTCCAAATGGCGACAGAAATCCTATGCTGCCTAAATTCATGTCCCTCAAAGTGACATAGTGCGGAAAAAATCAGCTGTTGCTTGTACCACACAACACTAAATGCGGAATTGGACACCGAGGCACCACCCGTTTAGATAAACAATATTATCTAGCGTATAATTGCTTACCTTTATCATTAACAAGATTGGGGCAGGTGCTATTTAATTTTTTTAAATCGCTCTTTTTGCTTTGAATGCGAGTGTTATACACATTAATATATAATGAGTTGCGTAATGTGATGCACCGTACCGAAATCTCTCTTTTTGCACGAAAAAAAAAAAATGAATTTTAAACCTTTATTTATACCTGACAAACCATGAATGACTACGACACAGAGACTATTAAAGAATATCACTTCCACATTTATTTTACGTTGGATGATCATGAATCTCGGGCTAAAGCAATGAAGATCCGAGAAGGACTCGAAAAGTTAATTGCGAAAAATATCTTGACAATTAGTTTAAACAGAGTAGGGACATACACGAAGATATTATTGACTACGTTTGAGGTATTTTAATTATTTTAATTCATTTAGATAAATGACAAGCCTGTTGGACCTCATCCGATTGGATCTTACGAAGTTTGGGTTCCACGTGAAGAATTTACATCCGTTTTAAGTTGGATTATAATGAATAGAGATAAGGATACTCCAGTACTTATTCACCCGCTCACTCGATACGAAATATTAGATCACACTGACCGCGCACTGTGGATCGGTCAAAAACAGCAGTTAAACCTCTCTATTTTATCGCATGACTTAGGTAACCAATAACTAATAGATTAATTCCATTACAGTTGCTAAAAACTTAATTCTCGCAGGATCTCCTCCGCTACAAAATCCGCAGTTTAAGTTAGGTTACTCCAAGGAATAACATCAACTTGTTAAATTATTGAAAATGGTTGTATATACACCTAAATATATTACGAGATATTTATTTATTCAGCGCCGTCGCCGTGCAAACTTTTCAATTTGTCGTAAATTTCGCGCAAAGTCGTCAATGCCTTGGCTTGAAATGAAATGCATTTCGATTGCAAATTGACGTCGTTGACATTCGGAAAATCAGGATTGATGCGAATCAGCGTAGCGTTTTTCGTGCTACTAATCAACGATTCTGATTGGTATCGAACTGTAGGCACCTAGTACAAATGCAAAATAATATTACAAAGGCGGTAAAAACAAAAAAAAAAAAAAAAAATTCAGATCTTACCGTAATTCCAGCACCACATTCAATGACGACCAGTTTCTTGTCAGGATATTCGCGCAATATTTTGTCCACATCTTTCTTCCATTGGCGATATAATTCGTAATTTTCAAAGCGATCTTGGTACGTACTGTCGTAGAACATCAAAACATTTCTAAATTAGGAAAGTTAATAAAGGAGTAAGTTAATTCTGTTAAAATAAAATAATTGAGATTATTTCTTACGGTCTAGCTAATCCGCCGCACTTTGGGCAAGTTGGCCGATTTTTTAATTCATGTTTCGCCTTCTCTTTTGCTCTCATAGACTTCGGATTGATCTAATATACCACCGTAAATTATTTGCTGATGTTGTTATTATATTATTACACGGAATCTAAAGTCCTTTGGTAGTTTCCATCGGTTAGGTACGCATCCGGAACCTTTGTAACACTGCCAATAATCACAAGTCCCATGAATCTCATAGACTTCCTCTTCCTAAAACAATGTCGTTAAAATATTTAATAATTCTTCACTCTCATACCTTAAATCCCGATTTTACAAAGAACCCATCGACATTGCTTAAAAGTTGCATTAGATCAGATAGATTACAGGCAAGAGATGTACCTTGTATAAACAAAGGATTTATTTAGCTCAATTGTCGCATCCTTGCCTTCGGTAGTTTTATAAGTGTAAGTCTTTTTCTTAGCGAATAGATCTTTTTTAATATTAAGGAGGATCTCGTAACCTTCGTGCGGTTTAACATCTTGATAATCATTATAACATTTCCCCCAAAATCCTAAGCTTACAATTTAACGCATTATAGTGATATTATGACTGATTACCGTAAAATATGCTTGGATCTTTTTGTAACCAGTTTGGACGACAAAGATCTGCGTAATCCAAGTCAAGTTTCTCGTAAGCAGGAAATTTGGCTACATCTTTATACTGTTAACGAACGTTAATAATCCTGGTGAAAAGAGAAAATAAAGTTTTTGACTTGCGCCGATGTGTTAATAGTTGGTTATTTATTTAGGAAAGTGCAATAGTTTTATATTGTACTTACTACTGCTAAGCCTGAATCGGCAGAAAATCCAGCGCCAGCTGCGAATACAATAAACTGCAAAAGAAAATCTCTGGTAAACACGCCAATAAATTGATAAAAATTACAAAATATTGCATACCTCGGCCTCGGATATAACTTTAGCTGCTATTTCTATTTTTTTGCTGTCGTCTAATTGCAGACTCTGCATGTTGAATCCAAGATCGTCAATATCCGCCATGTGTAGATTTTTAAATTGGCCCTTATTAGTAAAGCAATTATAAATTATGAAACAAAGACTGAGTTGGGCTCGCGTGCTGGTCGTTGGGTACGAATGGGAAAGTTGGGCAAACGTCAAAACATAAACAAAGATTTAATTTTAGGCTAAAATTGTTAACGACAACTACCATCTTCACTTAAAATCCTTTCTACAGTTATTATTCTAGCACAGTAGCAGATTTAGCAAACATGGTAAACTGTCTTACAAAAACTGGCGTTGAGTCTTAATTTTTTGGTCATCGTATTAAATAGGAAGAAGAAAAAACGGCGCAATTTACTCCCGAGGAATTAGCGCGCATTGACGACTACGCACAAAGAATGCACGATCAGAAGAACGGCGTTGAAATTAAAGATCGTAAATATAACCTCAAAATATATCCACTATGCTTCTTAGGTAATTCAATAACGGATATTACTGTTCCGATTTATTTTTGGCAAATTATTTTTTGACGTCAAAAAGGTGTCACCACGATCCCAATTTAAAACCTCGCTTCATTCTTCTTTATCAAGTAAATACTTTTGATACTAGGGAATGATGCGGTAAAATGGATGACCAAGAATTTTCAGATGGTGCCTGAAGAAGCTTTGAAGCTCGGAAATCAAATGATCGATTTAGGAATTATGCACCACGTTGTGTTCGAGCATAATTTTAAGGACGAACCTCTATTTTATCGATTCCAAGTAAGCCGATTTAAAATTCAAATTTAATTCGCCCGCCAAGATCTGCAATTCCATTGTCCTTCAGCAAATTGCATAATTCTCCTCGCGATATTCGCCGAATACTCCCACGCAACTTATACGATAAAATTTAGATGGACGACAAATCGTCAACTTTAAACAGCAAAAAAACTTGGGTCGTAGCAGCTCGCCCAGCCAATCTCGTAGCGATAGAATTGCTCGCTCGCGTTGTAGAGATTTGTCAAACGAATTTTTCTGATGGAAGCCTTGACAAGAAACTCATCAAACAAGTTAGAGCTAGTGCCGAATTCAACGACTTTGCAACTGCTACGGCCGAGCTACAAAAGGTAATAGTTCGCGTTGCATAGAATATTTAATACATATCTCTTTATTATTTTAATTTGGGATCATTTATCCGGTACACATTCGAGTTTGATCCAGCAACCGTACTGATCGTTCTCGAAAATGGTTATTTAACGCAATGACTTTTTTTATAGGTCGATATCGCCTCCTTAAATCACGTCCAAAAATTGACATTTTTTCTCAACATCCACAACGTGCTGGTACTTCACACAATGATCGACGTTGAAAAATTACCCAGAAGTATACCTATACTACTCCCATACTGTACTATACTAACACAAATACATCCGCTTGTAGGTGGCTCAGGCTGGTTTTGGTTGTCCCGTGGTTCCAAGTATAACATTGCCAGCGATGATTATTCGATGTTAGAAATTTCTTACGGAATTTTACGCGCTGCAATGAACGCACCGAAAATTCCTTTTGGTGAGCATACTTTATGCAAATATTAATCTATCAATCCAATTTTACGATTTTTCGTACTGGCATCGTTGAACGATTCTAACATTTCAATTATTTTCCTAATTAGGCAATATTTTCTTCAAAATTGCCAAGCCTAAAGAACCCTCAAAAGCTGCATCAATGCTCAAAGTTCCGGAGCCTTTGATTTGTTTTGGAATCTATCACTCCACCCTGTCCAGCCCTGTCCTGCGATTATACTCCGAATCTGACGTACACGGAGAAATTAAGGCTGCGTCGGAAGAGTATTTATTACGTGAAGTTTCAATTAATGTTGAAAAGAACAAAGTGAGTTTTTTGACAAAACTTTGGCATTTCGAACCAACGGATCTAATGACCTGCTTTTAGATTACTTTGCCGAAATTCTTTCACTGGTATAGCAAAGACTTTGGGCTCGATACCTCCGATAAAGACGCGATATCTAAGGCGCTTGAAGTTTTGTTGCCGGATCAACTGCGCCTCGACTTGGCTAAGATCGAAAAATCAAAAATTTCTCTGTCGTATTCTGTTACAATTGGAAACCTTTCTTCCACGTAGATAAGTACGCGTTATATAATATGACATAGTGCTCCTTTTCAACGCACTTTAACGCCATTATCAAGGGCTGAATACGAAAGAATTAAATTAGTCCACGCTGAAGTTCAAGAACGCGAAAAACTCGCAAAGTAAGTCTAAATTTTTTTCAACTCCTAAAAGAAAGTCATTTATGGGCATATTACTTAAATTCATCGAGCCTATCTGTCTTAATTATTTGACGAAAACGATTCTTTCTTGAAATCAAACAATTATAGTAATAGATGAAGTTAATATGAATTTTCTATTTTAGGGTGTCACGTGTTCCAGTCTTCGGCATGACATTTGCGCAGTTGGTCGCGCGATTCCCGAACACTAAATTGCCGCCGTTCTTTACCAAGTGTTTGCAACATATTGAAAACAAAGGTACACGTTGAACATTTACTATATTAGGAAATCTATTGCTAACGGTGTTTAGGCATTGACAGCGTTGGAATTTTCCGTTTGGCAGGATCTTCGATGCAAATTCTTACCTTGCAGCAGTTATGCTCTTCTGGTACGAGAATATACTTATCTAGGCTATTAATTGTTGGCATTATTTTTTTACCTGTGTTTTAATATTATTATTGCGTCAGATCAAGATATCAATTACGATCAATTCGATATTCATTCGGTGGCTACATTTTTAAAACGATTTTTGCGGAATATTCCCGAGCCACTTATCCCATACGACGCTGTGGACGAAATTCTCAGAATTCGTAAGCCAAAAACTCCTTAGTAAGTTTTAAGCAAAATTTTAACTTTTTTTGGCAAATGTAGCGACCAGTCCATTCCCGGAAGAAGTAGCCAGTCAGATTCGCATCATTTTGAATCGACTAATGGACCGAAATTCACTCGAGTGGCACATATTGGTGGAATTGATTTCATTTTTGAAGCGAGTTGTAAGTTGAACCGAAATTACGATCTAAATTGGTTAATTCATATGTACAGGATGCAAATTCCGCTAAAAATATGATGAACTCATCAAATTTGGCGATTGTTTTTGGTCCTACCGTTGTAAGTATTCAATTCATTGTAGATCACATCTGACCCAATTTTCTCAGCTGAAACTCAAAGATATTAATCCTAGCGCGCAGTTGACGTTGATAGGTATGAATATACTACATATATCGCATTGATAAATATTAATATCGCTTGTGTTAGGTGTTATCGGCTTTATGTGTCAGATCCTCATAGATTTTTGTGAAGGGATTTTTTCATAAATTATTACCTTTTACAGCAGCTATGTTAGTTCCGTGCGTTGTTCGGTATCGCGATTCTATTACGTTCTAGCATCACGGTTTGAAATTTCTTTTCGCAATTCTTTGGGAGTTTGTCTGCACGCGACAAGTTGAACTTGGATAAAAGTCACAAGTATGTTCAAATTGATGAAACTTATCAATACGTGTTATTTTGCAGAGGGAAGAAAATGAATAAACAATACAACTGAGAACATGTCAGATCAAACCGGTAAAAGTAGCGTTCCGATACTGGGAGAGATCAGAATACTTGGCGTTTTACCGCTGCTGAGTGGCCTGATGGTGTTTGATCACTTGAAGTGAATGATCTATTCAGGGGATCGCGCTGTCCGACCTCCACACCAGCAGTGTAACTGAAACTCGAACCGGGTCATTGATTGTCACTGCCGTGGAGGAGAGCACACTGTTCGTGACGGTATTGTCCGCACGAACTGACTGCCTTGCTGCCCGTCATCCTATACAAAATGCCTCAAGTCATTGACGCATTCAATGTGATCTTATCAATGAGTAGTTGCAGCGTTGTGTGTAATGTTGTTAATGAACCAATGGATAGAATATTTAATGTTCGCATAACCATTTCACTCTTCGGGCAAATGAGTGATTGCCTCGAACAACGCCTCCGGAGTAGGTTTTTGAGCTACCACATCCGCGCTACGACCCAACAGTGTGTCGCGCATTAAGGCTTGGTTGGTAGTCTGTCCAATAGCTGCTATTTTAACAGTCTATTCAACAAAATTAGCGAGTAAGGTAGATAGTAAACACCAGATCTACCTTCCAAAACTCATGAGCGGCAGGAAAGTACTGCCCTAACATTGATTCAACTCCACTAGGACTGAAGAATATTACCCAATCGGGTTTATTTTCTCGCCAGCTAGAGTAATTAGATATGACTTCCCAGGGAACAACAGAACAGTCATGCTTACCTGCTTATATTAACAGCTTGTGCGTCCTTAGATTGGCGCGTTTCATACACTATGAGCTCTTCGAACGCTATATCACTCGTCTTCAATGTGTTCGGCAGCTCATTGCGCCGTATATTGCCACACAAGAAGAGCAGAGGTCGCGTGAAGTTACTGTGTTGCGAGATCCGCTCGCACAGCTCAATCGCATTTGATTCGCCGATAACTTTGTTTTTAAAATCAATCATCGTGCAACTAGATCCTGTTCTATCCCCCTATTACATATAACGCTCAGTAACGTTAAATACGAATATGCGGCTACGTACGACTGCAAAAAGCGGATGTGACTGCCAATATTCAACGGCATTCTTTAACCTTTCTGTGGATTCAATTTGGAACTTCGCACCGATACATCTCTTAATGCGCTCTACACACCGGTCTAGCGCTTCAGCCGCTCTTGGACTTGTCAGTATGATCCCGGCATATTGATTGTAATTGTTTAATACTATATTTTCTAATTTATTCTCATTTATGAACGTAAATTCAAGCACTGGCAAGAAATGCACCGAGTAACCGCGAGTCTCAAACAGCTGAAAATAAAATTGAAAATTATTATCATGACACTTTTATATTCATTAAATTTTGGTGTAATGGTACTACAACAAAATGCATCATATCAATTATTTGCAAAATTTTTGCTTTACATTATTAGCTTTTGGATCTATCGAAGATCAAGTACCTTGCTGTATTTATCCTCCTCTGAACGGCTCTTCAGCAACCAAACTACTTTATTACTGGCCATTAGGTTGGGAGCTTCAAGTCTCTCCGTGTATTGTAAAATGAAATCTATTGTGTGCGAGTAAAAATTTGGTAACCAAAAGGGATAGGTTCTCGTCAGTTTTCTTTAAGCGTGTAATATAAATAACATAAATAACAATGGTATGTACTTAAACTCGATTACTCGCTCCTCTGGCAGCAAATCTGACAAACTCGAGCAGGATTCTCTTGCTACCGTCAAACTCGGAGATGATGAGTTTCTTCGCTCTAAAAATGCACACATGACCACAGTGCACCCTGTAGAATATATTCAAAAGAATGTACGTGGTTGAAGACGAGTGAATAATTTTTATGAGGCAACAAAAAAAATCACTTCTTATGGCTACAAAGCATATTTATTAATGATATAAATTACCATTAATACGGGACATTACATTAATAGATTATTACGTAGAATTGCACTGAAAAATAATTTTGAAAATTTTTCTAATCCGTCATTTTTTTTTTTTTTTTTTTTGTATAGCACGCCAAGACTCAAGAACAATTGAAATATACTGCCTTGAAGAATGTTTACGGTACACATATGGTAATGACATTCCTGACTAAAATCTCAAGCGCTTTCGTTGTTCAAATTTCTAATCTTGTTCCTCCGTTAGGTTATGCGCCTCGAGATGGAAAAGCAAATCTTATCGTCATTCCAACGCTTGCCCGTATTGAAGAGCTCTTTTGCTGGCCTGGACACGATAACTAAGAAAGATCTTGAGTTTGGATTTGAGGACTACTTGGGCGGTATGTATTTTTTAATTTTATCTTTACTTCTTTGTTGTTGCAACAAACAAGTTTTCATTATTATTTTTAGATCCTTTCGAAAAGGAAGATATTCCAAGGGGTGTGCACCAATTGATGGAAGCCAAACTCAAGCTGTAAAAACTCATCGTAATTGATGGTGAATATTTGTTGCATACTCGCGGTAATATGCCGTATATAAATAGATATAACTCCTAAATTGTTTTCTCGGGTGCGCTTAAATAATTATTGTAAAGCTCCTCCTGCAGAGAAACAATTTTTTTTTTGTACCTCTGAATCTCCAAAGTGTACAGGCCTAATTATATTTGTATTACCTTATCAAATACATTGTTTTGCGTAGAAGAACTAGTGGGCATAAGATGGGATGCGGCTACCGTGAGAGACGGGCACAATCGGAAAAGCCGCGGCCCAAGCAGCTCATTATGCGTAATATGTTGCGAACACCAATATACTAGGTTTCAGATAAATCTGTTGTGCTCAACGGAAGTTTTGCAGGGATCGTTTCCCTTTATTTTTTTGTTGCTTGCCGAAATCGCTGACCACAGCTCACAGACGGATTTGTACAATGTCTATTTACATAAGGAGGTCAGGGCTATCGGGCGTGCGAAACTTGATCGTACGTCTGAAGGAAGGTACCCGATTTGGACCCAAGGGAGCTATGATCGATGGCGGCCGAATTTTTCATCAACAGTCATTTGATTTGGACAAATATTTATATGATGTAAAGGGCTATACAGACGCTGAAGTTCAACAATTAGAACGAGACGGCAAATTGGTAGCTTTATTGACTAACAAAAAAATCGCCACTGGGCAAGTCATTCCAGAAGACACTAAAACTGGATGGTAAGAGCTTAACAATTCATCCCCAGCACATGTATATATATTATTGCATTTTTTTAAGCAATTTATTGTCGTGCCGCTCCCACAAAAATTATTATTTTCATTTCTAAATCTGGAACTAGCTCGGCTTTACTACCCACATAATTACCCCCAAATAATATTATTTATATTTTAAAATATTATAATGCATATGGCTATTTTGTACATCGCTAATAAGATCGCATTCAGGAAGCGAGGGATCAGCAAGCGAACAGGCTTAATAGCAAGAAAAATTGGAATGAAAACAGAAGTAGATTATTGGGGTAGAGGCGAGGGTGTTACAGTTCTACAAATTCAAGATAATCACGTAAGTTCACCCTATCGAGCAAGATCCAGTTACTCTCATCCATAAATCAATGAGATTACCGTTTACAAACTGCTTTGATATTCATTGACTGGATAACGTTGTCCTTTTTTTTTTTTGCTGACGTGCATCTCTTCGCAGGTCGTGCAAGTCAAAACTAAAGAGAGGGACGGTTACACTTCTCTGCAAGTTGGTGCTGGCTTGGCCAAACTAAACAAGGTGAGTTTAATTAACAAACGTACCATACAAACAGTTTATGATTAATGGCTATTTTTGTTTACGATTGCCTCAAACTAACTGCAATTCTCTGTTAGATTTCATATCAATTGAAAGGACACTTTGCCAATGCTGGTGTTCCGCCCAAGGATAAATTAGTAGAGTTCCGTGTTACTGAAGACGCGGTTCTTCCTCCTGGCACTAAACTCTTGGCGCAGCACTTCATGACTGGTCAATATGTCAACGTCTCTGCCATCTCGTACGTACATTTGCATTTTATTGAGTCACGTGTTTAATGTCTAATTATTCCTAGTAAGGGCAAAGGCTTCCAAGGTGTCATGAAGCGCTGGGGCTTCAAGGGAGGTCCAGCCACGCACGGTGCATCAAAATTCCACCGAAAAGCTGGTTCTACTGGTCAACGTCAAGACCCTGGTAAAGTATTCAAGGGCAAGAAGATGCCTGGTCACATGGGAGCATCACGTGTCACAGTCAAGAGACTGCGCGTCATGCGAATTAACGTGGACGATCAATTGATTATGGTCAAAGGCGCTGTGCCGGGACCTAAGGTATGCAACAACCATGTGAACACCTGCACCCATAATTTATTCCCGTGTAATAAGCGACCGACTAGTCCTACACGAATTACACCAATTAAGAGCTAAAATTAGTTGTGCATATTATTTCTCGTTTTGAGTGTGCATTGGAAAAAAAATTAGCACGATTGGATCGTTCATGACCGTCGTGTCAGTCATTTTCCTATATCAGATCAACTTATAACCCCGTAGTTATGACTTTATTCATCGTATTTACTTTTTTTGTTATTCACAGCAAGGATGGGTTGAAATCAAGGACACCCCGGATCGTCCTCACAAGTAAGCAGATTTTGCTATTTTAAATTTTTTTTTATTAAATATATCCACGACTAAATCTTATTGGTTGTCTTTCACAGCCGACCACCTCCCTTCCCTACCTTCATGGAAGGTAGCAAAAAGTTGCCTTCAGTGTTGCGCTGGAAGTTCAAAGATCCGTTCTGGAAGAGCCGCACAACTGACTGGGAGATGAAATTCGCTGAAGCTTTGAAGGCCATTAAATCTGCTCAACAAGCTGGCGAACTTGAAGGTGATGAAGGTGCTGAAAAGGGCGGAGAAGGTGGCGAGAAGGCTTAAACCTGAAATCCCGAAATCTGTTTGAAAGAAAATCCAACTCGGTCGTGTAAATAACTAGCGGCCAATCGAAATAATTTTGTTAATTCATCGGCTAATTTAAAAAGTAATAAATGTTTAAATATCCAGATAACAGCACAAGAAATTACTTCGCAATCTCAAGCGAATCCCCTCCAGTTACTGCGCGTTGCCAAGTACATGACCATGGAGTATTATAACTTCTACGTGCTTGTATATATATTGTTGTAATCTTGTGGTGTCTTAATGTTTACCGCGAGTCACGCGCCGCGGAATCCAAGAAGGCTGCCACGTGACCTTTGTTGAGAATTTTTGACCTCCCAGATTTATTAATCCTTTCCTCAAAAACAACACGAGACCACAAGTCAATTCATTTCCATATTTTTGCGTACAAATGTCGCACAAGCAGAGGTTCAAGGATGCGATGAAAGTGATATTTCCAGCGCTGTGGGTTGTTGTTTGTATCGCTGCCGTTATTGCATACGCAGTTCGTGAGGTAAGATGATGATTTCTTACCTTTACAGTTAGCGGTAAACGAACGTAGAATTTCCACGGATCAGATCTCAAAAAAAATTTATTTCAATAATAAAATATTTGAATATTCTTGCAAATAGACAGTAAACTAATCTCTTTTTTCGTTCAGCGGGTTGCTCCTGCAATATTAGCAGCTCTATCTGGAATCGTAGGATTATTGCTGTTCATCAATATATTAACTTTCCATACTCAAGCAAAGTATAGGTACGTTCTCTTTCAGAAATTTGATTAAATTGCGGGATCTTGCAACGATAATTAATCAATCTCTTGAAAGACGTATTTCCTAAAATGTAATGATTTGATTATCAAAAGGTTATTACCCTCAAAAGGAGAAAGGCAGTACCAGTTGACTCGCAGGAACTATGTCATTCAATTTGTAAGCGACAAAAAAAAAAAAAAAAGAATTTATTTCCATCTCTAAAGCAATTAATACAATTAAATGGATAAGATAATTCAAACAAGATTACTTTAAAAAGATTTGTGACCTATCTTGTTCGTGTCACTTTTTTTTTTTTGATCTTTACTAAAAATGGCAATTGTCTTGTGTGCGTGTATGAAAACTAACAGTGTCTTAGTTATGTTCAATAATTATTATGATCCTCTTTGGTGTCGCCACGATTTTGCTGTTTGTAAGTATTGATAACAATACCTCATATCCTAGTCAATTTAGGGGCTCAAACTGTAATTACTTAGATTATTGATCAACAAAGTCTATATGGCACTACTGGGCTGTCTGGACCTGCCGATGGAATTTGGGCCATTATGGGTACGTTTGAACAGGATGATAGGTGCCGTAGTTAACTGACATGCGAGTTGTTTGAACAGGTTTTTTGAGCGCTCTTGGCTGGTTAATAAGTTTAATTGTAATGATCCGTAGAAATAATTTGATTGAGATGGACGGTTCCAAGAAGCAGGACGAAGAGATGAGCAATGCAGAACTGCCTCGTTCGGCTAAACAAGTCGACGAAGATGACTTGGACAGTGCGCCATCGAGTGCCAGTGAGAGAGGAGCTGTGCGCGAGCCTCAGTCATTCGTCGACGTGCAGCTGGAACAGAGCACCGAAGAACGTTATTAAGAACACTACATTCGTCCTTTCTTTGTGTTTGTGCTTCGTAGCCTAAATTGTAAATAAATAACTATTGCGAGGACATGCGGAACTATTTGGCAGAAAATAGGTTTATAAAACAATAAATACATAATCGAAAAAATGTTATTGGTCGGGGTTCCAAGTCGTCAAGTGGGTGAAGTGTTTGGTCAAAATGTATTCGTAAGGCACGTAGCCAAAACCTCCGACACCCCAGCCCATGCCCCAACTGTTCTGAATGATCAACTGTGCCGTGTCGTCATTGTAACCGACAATCAGGCACGAGTGCTCATTGCTGTCAACGACCACGCTGTCTTGACGCATGTGTGGCACCTGTCAAAGTTGTCAATGTCTCTCATCTCGTCTTGTCCCGCATGTCAAACACCGCTGGCTTACCTGTCCTGAACGTGTGACGCCTTTGCAATAAGCTTCCCCTCCGAACATAATGTCAGCTAAGACTGGTCGTTTCTGTCTCAAACTATGCTTGATTTCATCGAGTGAAGATAGCGCACTGAATTGTTCGGGCTTGAATCGGATCCACCTCGCAGCGTCTTCGACAGCTTCAGAAGTAAAATGTAATTAATAATGAGCCTCATATACAAAGCTATTACCTTCTTTCGGTGGTTCTTCCAAAAACTTTGCAGAGTTGTAAGGCCACAACTCATCGGCGCACATGCCACAGTCGTACACAGCTTTCAGCATCGAATCATATTCTGACCCGCTATCATCGTAGGGCAGTTGGTTGTCGACTTTGACGCGCGTATTCCAGTACAAAAATAGCACTGACAACTTTTTTCCTGTCGTAAATGACACGTGTCAAATAGTAGCGGTGTTTAATACTTTCCAAGTACCTGTCGTCCACTCGATGAGTGAAGTGAAGTTTGTGACGCCGCACGTGCCGAGGTCGCCTTGATTGAAAACGCGAGGACAAATAGGTCTCAAGTCCACAAGTTTGTCGGTGATGATGGCTTGAGCACGTGATTTCTCGTCAAGTTTTTCCGCTGTGTTGTTAGCAGCGAGTGGTGAGTACAGTCTCTGCCGTTGGATGAATTCTGGAATGGATACAAAGTCCACGCGGTACTCACGACCTCGACCTGTGCGCCATTCAACTGCTCGCACCTCGTCGAGTTCGATACTATTCGCTAGAGTGAGTCAATAGATAACTTTGCAGAGCAATACCTTAACATAAATTCAGGTATTATCATCGTAAACGGCAGTTTGGTACGATTGTCGAGGGTTTGAAATACAACTTGTTTCAACACCACGCCATTGGGTGATAAAGTGTGACACCAGTAAGAGGGGAAGAAACTTGGCTGAGGCAGATCCAAAACGTAAAAATCTAGACAATTTGTGTATGCCTCAGGAATCGTATCTTTGCGCCTAAGAATTGTACAGTATTCAAAAAAATGACCACAAATATAAACTATGTCGTTACTATATATTAATCTTACGTTATTACATCGCCGTTGTTTTTTATCAACGTCAGGTCGACGGTCTCGCAGGTCAACTGAGAATAATCATCGCGGGTTGGATTTCTTACAGTGTGCAAGTTGTAACCTGAAAGAGAAGAATGATAAATTGGATAGGTTGGAAATTTAAGTTGATGACCGAGTAGTTAATTTAATTTCCTAATTTCTTGCCAAAAGAAAGTAAAAGGAGATTACTGAAAATATTTTTAGTGTTTTCGAGCGAAATTAGGGAAATATGATGAAATTGGCGGGATCAGTTATTTTCGTTGAAGGCTTACCAGCTTTCTCGAAAATGTGATACATATAAACATGAAATTCTACTTCAATGACGTGGCTGCACACTTCAACTGTAGATTCAAACGTCTAAAACAAATAATGAACAATGAAATTCTTCGCTTCAAGAAAGGATAGTGTGAGCTTACATCCATGATATTACAATATAATCGATGGTGTCTTTCAAAAGCAATAAAAATAATTGCTTCGGTTGTGTGGTTGTTGCAAGTGCAACAAAAGGGTCGAAAAACTACGACTATTAACGCCCAAAGATAACGTAAACAAGAATGAACTGATAATAACGATTTATTTGGAAAAATTATACCTGCTAGTGAGTCTCAATTGCTTGACGTCCGCTGTTAAATACCGAATTTCAAGTACTCGTTGCTTTAAGCGCTATGCTGCAATGATGTACGAGTACCCTGCGTGTTACCCTCGCTCTTGCGTAGTTCGTGCTCTCCAGTGAGCTCGCGCAGACAAGCAACCACTTCTTTGTCTTCGGTCTGGCCAAAGTGTTCGTATGCCTGACCCACTGCCCAGAATTGGCCTGGCAGAGGTACCCAAGGTACTACCGCTCGATCTGCGCCAAGAGACTTCAAAGTGGCATCGCGTGGGGCCACAGGTGCTACGACGACCACGGATGAGGCACCCAGAGACTTGGCGGTCGTAATCGCTACACGCGTAGTGTGGCCTGTGGCAATTCCGTCGTCGACGAGCAATACAGTTTTGTTCTTAAGATCCAGCGGTCCTCTGCCCTCGCGATAGACCTGTAGTGCAACTTAGGTTGTTTCTTTATTACAATTAGAATAATTCCAAATATCTACCTTTAATCTTCGCTGGGCCTCCAGCTTCTCCTTTTGAATAGTATCGCTTACGTCATCCTCAGATATACCCAAGCGGTGCATTGTGGAGTGATCTAAGACGACATTTCCCGTTTGTGAAATAGCGCCAATGGCAAATTCAGGTTGACCCGGACAGCCCACCTTGCGTACAACAATGACGTCCTCGGGTAGATTAAGTTCTTTGGCAATCTCGTGGCTGAGAATAACACCTCCTCGAGGTATGCCAATCACGATCGTGTTTTGCTTGCTCTTAAATTCCGTCAGTAACGATGCGAGATACTTTCCAGCATCCAAGCGATCTTTGAAATGTGTTCTAAATGCCATGTTTGCAATATGGATGCAGAATTGATTTTTCGTTCAATCATGAAAACTTCATCTGATGCGGATCCACCAGAAATTTACTAATAATTTACAGATTTTACCTTGAGTGCCCTATGTACAAAATTTACATAGCAACATTTCTAGTTGTCCGTGATATTGTTGCTGGTCTTTTTTTTGGCCGAGTCATTATCACCACTCCTTCCACCGCGTCCGCTGGAGTCGGTCGTGTAAATTGATCCTTGAGCTGCTCCGGCGTTTGTTGACATGCTACAGCAACATTATTTAAAATATTGCATAACGATGTGACTTACTGAGTGATGTTGAGGATGCTTGTCTTGTACTGGGAGGGCGGTTTGTTGTTTGGAAAGCGAACGATGAAGAAGAACAAGCGCCACAACAGTGCGGCGGCGGTGCCTGCGAGCACTGTGAGTACAGCTGTGCAAGACAGGATCCACCAAATGAGATAGAACCGCTCGAGAATGTAGAGCAAGGGGACGAAGATTATCAAACAGAATGAGAAGTTGTAGATCTTATCTAGAATTAAGAAATAATAACAGTTCGTCATTAGATTGTTCAAACAAAATAGTGTGTGTAAGGATACGGCTACACCCGCGTATTTAGCCTCGCTGTAATAAGTGAGCGCAGTGCGCGACTTGTACGAGATAAATACACCCCAGCCAATCAAAATCACTTTGGCGAAGATGGAGATGATTGGAAATATCTGATTGGTCCATTTGCACGCGTAATACTCCACGGTTTGATCGAGATCATCAGGCTTGAGCACAACATCTGGATAGTCCAGTGCAGTCCACAACGCGCACAGGGCCTGAGCTGCGTAAGTATTGCGTGCATGTGGAAAAAAAGTTGTAATGTTTACCGCTTCAAATGCTAACAACACGCTGAATATTTTGAACAAATAATTGTCTTTGACGACTCGAACTCGCATCTTCTTGTTGGTAAAAATGCGATAAATTCGCCAGTTCTTTAAGAACAGGCTCCTAAATAAAAGGGAGTTGTAATAT